>Ga0157372_10000010_pt1 | contig 300658 bp, 238 predicted proteins | sample C55metaG_FD_115307 | JGI IMG/M metagenome (GOLD analysis project Ga0157372, IMG submission 115307) | Corn rhizosphere microbial communities from Kellogg Biological Station, Michigan, USA - C5-5 metaG | ecosystem: Host-associated > Plants > Roots > Rhizosphere > Soil | place: USA: Michigan...
AATCGCTCCTTATTCTTCAGAAATAAGTGCGGTAGCTAATACTATTAGTGGCTTAGTTTATACTTTTCCTGTTTAAATAAATTACTTTAAAAACTTATACAATTATGAATTACGGCTATATCCGCATTAGCACGGACAAACAAACTACAGATAATCAAAGATTTGAAATTCAAAACTTTACAGCTAAAAAGGCAGTAATTGTGGATGAATGGATTGAAGAAACCATTAGCTCAACAAAAAAATTAGAAGTTCGAAAGTTCGGCGCTTTATTGCAGCGTATGCAAAAAGGCGATGTATTGTTTGTATCTGAATTATCTCGTTTAGGTAGGAATTTAATGCAAATAATGAAAATTCTTCATGACTGCATGGAAAAGGACATCATGGTCTATACTATTAAAGAGAATTATGAATTAGGAAATAATATCAATTCTAAGGTTCTCGCCTTTGCATTTGGGCTATCTGCAGAAATCGAACGAAATTTAATTTCTCAACGTACTAAGGAATCACTTGCCCGTCGGAAGGCAGAAGGGCAAATCCTAGGACGACCTAAAGGAAGCAAATCACAGATTCGTAAACTTTCTGGTAAGGAACAGGATATTAAATCATTAATGAATAAAAAGATCTCTTATAGTGCGATAGGAAGAATTTTGGGAGTTCACCGCTTAACCGTATCTTCATTTATCAAAGAGAAAATTTAATATGCCAGTATCATTTGCTGAGACTTTAGTTGTTGGGATTTCCAGTCGCTTTATTTGATTTAGAGGAAGAGAATAGATTATTTCAAGAACAAGGTATAGTTGAGTATAGGAAGTATCAAAAGGAGAGAGAAGACATTATACTTGAACGGGGAACAGGCTTTTACTTAGTGAATGCTTTGCTAAACCTAAATTCTTTGGCTCCAGAGGGTACAAGATTGGTTGAGGTAATTGTGATGTCTCGTAATAGTCCTGAAACAGGGATTAGAGTTCTCAATTCCGTAAAGCATTACAGTTTAGATATAACAAGGTCGGCTTTTACCGGCGGTGAATCGTTATATGAATATATTGAAGCTTTTGATGTTGACCTATTTCTATCAAAAGATGAAATCGATGTTCAAAAAATTATCGATTCTGGTATTGCAGCAGCAGCCTAATATATGAGCCGCCTCAGGGGTTTACACCGGAAACCACTACAGTAAGAATCGCGTTCGATGCCGATGCGGTGATTTTCTCTGATGAGTCGGAACAAATTTATAAAGCGCAGGGTATCGAAGCATTTCATTCAAATGAAAGTAACAATTCTGTGGTGCCTCTTAACGAAGGTCCTTATGCTAAGTTGCTAAAAACGCTTTCTCGAATACAGCGAAAAATGGAAACAGGAGTAGAATTATCTCCGTTGAGAATTGCTATAGTCACTGCTCGCAACAGTCCTTCACATATGCGAGTACTAAATACGCTTAGGGAATGGGAAGTTTACGTTGATGAAGCATTTTTCTTAGGGGGCTTATCTAAGGACAAGGTGTTAAAAGCATTTAAAGCACACATATTTTTTGATGACCAAGAAGCTCACTTAATTCCTGCTCAAGCGGTCGTACCATCTGCTAAGGTTCCTTACAAATCAACATCGCCACTGTATGTAAAAAAGGAAGATTTGACAGTTGTAGACTCCTCGGTATTAAGTAAAAGAGAAATCCAAAAACTCAATGGGTAATTAATCAAAAGGCTATCATTTCAAATGATGGCCTTTTGATTACTAGCTAAAATTAATTTACTAATATGCCTGAATCAATACTTCAGCAGGTATATGTAGAATCTCGTTTAGTTTTCTAATCATAGCTAAGCTTAGTTTTCTTTTTCCAGAAAGAATTTCGGATTTGCGCGAGCGGTATCCAAGAATATCGCCTAATTCCTTTTCAGAAATTCCCATTTGATCCAATCTGAATTTGATAGCTTCTAGTGGGTTGGGGGAAGGTATAGGATGGTGGACTAATTCGTATTCTTTAATTAATATACTAAGCACTTCTAATTCGTCGGATGCGGCTGATCCTTCTTTTACATCAGTTTGCATCAACTCGTAAACACGAGCTAAGGCCTCATTATACTGTTCCTCTGTTTTAATTGGCTTTAACATAACTAACGGTTTTGGCATCTATTTGATCATACTGCTTGTGCGTCCCAAACCATACTACAAACACGATTTTTAGTCTGTATTCAATATCTACAATTAAGCGATAGCTATTACCGCGAATATTGAAAACAACTCGTTTGTTTGTAAGTATAGACGCATGCCGATACTGTGCCTTCAATTCATTAGGACTATTCCAAGAAGCAGCTGAGGCTTCTTCATACCAACTTAACAACGCTTGTTCAGCCTGGTGATAATCTGCGGCATACTCCTTTAAAGTTTTCACTGCTATTACACGCATCGCTATACAAATATAACAAATGTTACCAAATTGGTAACATTTGTTTGTGAATTTATTTATAAGGTTATCAATAAAATCTAGGAGTCACATTTTGTGACTCCTTTATCGTATCACAACTTGTGATACCTTGATTAAAGTCAAAAAGTAGCTTGATGTTCCAAAATGGAACATCAAGTTAAACAAGGGTGTTTTTGTGTTAACGGGATTGTAGCTTCTTTCGGAGCGTTCCCATATCTTCGCCAACTTTCAAATCCAAAATTCGCGCATAGTGCTGAGTGGTTTTGATGTTAGTATGCCCCAGCAGTTTGGAAACACTTTCTATTGGTACGCCATTTAGCAACGTGACAGTGGTAGCAAATGTGTGCCTGGCAATATGGAAGGTCAAATCCTTCTCGATACCACATAGGTCTGCTATTTCCTTCAAATAGGCGTTCATTTTCTGATTGCTCAAGATTGGCAAGAGCCGGTCCTCATTTTCGCATTGGGGATGATCCCGATATTTCTCGATGACGGATAGTGCATAAGGTAATAAAGGAATGCGCGATGGCGTGTCAGTTTTTTGACGGCTTGTAAAGATCCATTGCTCTCCATCAAAGCCGCGAACAATTTCAGAGCGTTTTAACTTTTGTACATCGACGTAAGCGAGGCCAGTATAACAGCTAAACAAAAAGATATCCCTAACCTGATCCAACCTAGTACCTACAAATTTCTTAGACGCCATTACGTCAAGCTCTTCTTTAGAAAGGAAAGGGCGATCGACCTTTTTGATCCGGATCTTGTAATTTAAAAATGGGTTGATAGTTATCCAGCCGTTAGCAAGGCAGATACGCACGATCTTCCCGAAGTTTTTGATGTATTTAAATGCCGAGTTGTTATTGCACTTTCTAACAGACCGAAGGTAAAACTCAAATTCGGTAATAAAATGGTGGTCTATCTGTTTAACCCGGATGTCTTTCTTTTTGTACTTCCATTGCATAAAGTCAATGGTATGTTTTAATGTGGTTTCATACCGGGTTGCGGTTGCGAGAGCAAACTCTCGGTTTACCAGGGCCATTACTTTTCGGTTATGCTCTTCAAAGACCTCCACCAACATCATCGGTTTTTCAACTTTACCCAGATAACGGTTTTTGATTTTTTCAGCGGTAATTTCTTCGTCATAGTCCCTGAGATAACGGGCCGTGTCATTGATTTTCATCTCCAATTTGCTTAGAGTTGAGTTAATTTCCTCGATCTCAGGCGTCCTTCCTCTGGCTCGTCCTTCACTTGGATCCCATAATTTGGGCTCAATTCTTTCACCGGTTGCAATTTCAACACGTTGTCCGTCCACAGTAATTCTCATGTAAACCGGAACTTTCTGCTCTTTGGCATTTGCCCTCTTTTTCAGATAAAAGAGAATAGCGACATTTTTGGTCATAAAAAAGCTTTTAAAAGTTAAACAAAATTAACTTCGAAGCATAGTTTAAACAAGATGTTCACGTGCTGAACATGTTGATAATCAATTAGTTTAATGCCTTCTGGTGAGCAGCTTAGTGTAAAGTGACCTGCTCACCAGAATAGTCACCAAAATGGCTGTTCAAAGGTGAGCAAATCAAACCAAAACGTAACAAAAATCCCCTCAAACGTAGCGTTTGAGGGGTTTTAGTGGTTTTTGATACCTAATTAGTGGAGCCGGAGGGAGTTTTTTAAAAATCACTTCGCGCTCATTATCAATGTTTTAATATTATTGAGTGGCGACAGGTCTCTGAATAGGTCTCTCTATCCAAAGAAGCGTAAAAATGCTATGCTTGATATTGCTAAGTTAAATACATAAAAGATATTAGCAAGACTTTATTGTCACTTTGTTTAAGTCTGTAAAGAATTGAGGAAAAGGCAGCTATGCAATTGAAAACCGAAAATTCCTTGCCAGGCGTAAGTGCAGTTCGTGGAATTAATGCTTTAATTTTTACAGCAACTGCTAAAGCCGGCATCGTATCTTAATTGAAACATTTCTGCAAAGAAATTAGTTAATACGCCTTTTTTATGGTATATTGTCAATATTGATAATTGAAAAAGTATGAAAAAGTTTAAAAAAGGTGAAAGGGTAATTACAGAGAATGGGCAAGGTAAAGTAGCATACGATCAACAGGGTAAATATTTGCAGGTAAGGTTAACAGCGAGTGGCGAGACAGATAGATATCATGAAGGCACCGTTCTGCATGATTCAGTACACGATGCAGGTAGCTTGTCTATATCGATACCGGATATGCATGGTTTGCATAGCAAGTAAACTAAAGAAATATAAAAGGGTAGAGGTTGATACCATCAGGATAATTTCCGGAGATTCTTCAACTGCATTTCTCGTTATGCATTTATTAAGCAAGTGATATTAATTATTAACTGACTTATTGCTTAAGGGCAGCTTATCCTTAAAGATTTTCTGAAGATAAGCATTTGGGTTATGTTCTAAAGCACCTTTGGGCAGCCAGTTCCACCAGAGCCCTAGATCATTCCGGATAATGTGTTTATAAAATACCGGCAGCTGCTGCGATTCGCCTTCGAAGAATTGCCTAAAAGATTTATCCGAAATGAGCTGTTTACGTACTTCTTTGTAAAAATGTAGTCTACCATACCCTTCGGACGAAACAGCACGCATAAAATTCATCCATCTTGAAGTTGTGTCACGAGTTGCCATAAACCTGCGGTAAATAGCTTTTTTCGAGAAGCTATAAGCAGTTAAATCAATTACTTTATCATAAAAATCAACCCATTCATAGTTTTGGGGTTTGATATTCATAGCCAGGTGGTTATTCAAAAAATGAAATGGAAAAGGTAGAACACGGTTGGTTTTCTGATACTCGATATTAAGGGGCGCTGCTTCTCCGAAGGCACTTAAAAGGGAGTAACCAGGAAAGACAGCAGGACAAAGGTCAATAAAACGTTTAGTTAATTCAAATGGTTCATCTCCCTCATCGCTGTCCATTCCTAGTACGAAATTAGCCTGCACATATGGAACATAACGAAAAATTAAATTGATATGCTGGGAGAGCTTGTTCACTTTTTCTAAGCCATACAAGTGAGATGCTTTAGATTTATTGCCCAGTTCATACCATGATTCTATACCAGGCAGCAACGCCTCAAAACCATTTTGATTCATCTGTTTCAGATGGCCTTCCGTTAAAATCGATAAACTACTTTCTGCAATAAAACGGAAGCTTTTTGCCGGAGCGGCAGAAGCAATCGACTCCATGTTTTCATCAAATCGTACACCAAAATTTGGATCATGCCAAACGATGAAAGGCTTTTTGAACTTGGTCAGTAAAAAGCGTAAGTCCTCTTTAACTAGCTGCGAATTGAGCGATTGATAAGGTACAGCGGCGTCTATGCAAAAAGAGCAGGTATAAGGGCAACCCACGCTGGCCAGCATAGGCACGATTTTAATAAAAGGAGCTTTTTTTAAAATCGGCTCAATGAATTTCCATCGTTCCTTTACTCCAGGTAGTTCGCTTGGCTGTTTACCGGCAGAAATGAATTTACCCATGCCTCGCCGACTAACGTGATTGTTAAGAACATGGCTTATGGTTGATTTATCGGTAAAGCCAAGGACATAATCGAAATATTTTACAGCATCATCAGGATAACATCTCGCATGCGGTCCACCTAATACGGTTACACTTCCCTGGCTTTGAAAGAAATTACTTAGTGCATAGGCAAGCAATGCTGATTGCGTAAATGCGCAGATAAATATAATGTCAAAGCCGCGGGGAAGTTCCTTTGTCAGGTCTTCACTTCCCGTATAGCAAATCATTTTTACCTGATGGCCTTCCTGTTCGCACCAGACAGCTACTACCTGGGGCATAATACTAGCTAAGTTAGCATGCATAACTTTAGCCCATAAGGTATTTGATGGCCCCTTACTTACCAGATCAATTACTCCTATTTTTAACATAAAACTTAAAGTATCTCTGAAATCGACCTCAATAGCCTTCTAATCTCTTACACATTGATGAGCATATCTGTTGTGGTTTTATTGCTAATCTGTCCAGGTACGAGTTTCGGCAGTCTTCATTATCCTACAGTTTTTGTAATATTTTGAGCCGTTCGTTATTTGTAATACTCTTCGAGCCTGTTAGTTATAGTTTGTACAGTAAGACCAGATAAAGTGCTCCCCTCTGTTTGTATCCACTGCTGATTTTCGTCCTGGTTTATTCGGCCTACAGTTTTCCCGTCAAAGCAAATGTCATAAGCTCCGTCCTTGAACAGCACTTCGCAATAAGTCAGATTATTATCTAATTCAAGTGCCAAGCCAAACGATTGTACAATTTCCCTTTCGATGGTATACTGGTAGTGCTGAATGAAATCGAACAGTTCCTCCCTTTCAGCATCACTTAACGTTTCTAGTCCGCTATAGCTCCAAATCTCTTCATTGATCGAAATCATCCCTATGTTGTGCTCACCCTCAATGATATGGTGTTTTCCTGCGCTGATAAATTTTTCATGAAAAAATATTAGTAACGATTCTATTTGAATATATCTTTCCTGCTTACCGCTGCTAAGTAAATAGCCTGTCTTCTCAATCATTTCGTCTGCACCCCACGCTGAAAATAGCGAGAAGCCATATCAATACAACCGGAGAGTTAACTGTTTGTTAGGTTTATATGGAAATAAAAGTAATTGGCAGTAACCTGTGCTTCCCATGTGCCGTCTAACCATTTAAATTTAATCGCATTACTCACCAGGTTATAGATAATTCTTTAGCTTTCGTCGCAAAAACCATATCTCACAAACCTGTAACTCACTTGTGATACTTGACTGCATTTTGCAGATTGCCTGCAAGGGCGAGCCGAATATCTTCAAATATATGTTCAAGGCTCAACTGTTCTTCTTCCGACTGGATTACCCGAGTTTTACCAATGGCGTTTCAAAATGTTAAGCAGGAATGCGCGTTTTCCAGTTTTTCCGGTGACACTCTCTTTACCTGATGGGCGGTCAGCTGTAAGCTGGTTAAATCCCCCCTTTATGTCGCGAGAGATCGTGTCCAGCAACGTATCAGTTTCGGCTATTTTCTTGACGTTTCTGAGGTCTTTAATCGGGACGTGATATCCAGAATGTCATGATAACAACCAGGATTTCTTTAGTGTCCATAACCTCGTAAGGACCGGGATGTTCATCCGGCACGAATTGAAGTCATTAGCTTGAATCTCCTTTTCAAGAATTTCCTGATAAAAATGCATGCATCGTAAGCAGCACCTGCTAAAGGAAGTCCTTTCGCATGCTACTTTTCCAAAAATAAATCTCATAATAGCTAATTGAATTATTTCAGAAATATGCTTCTTTTAAATTAAAATAATCTATTAATCCGATTTTAATAATTGTCTTTATGGTAAATTATCCATTGTAAAAAGCCATCTTAATCTCTTCTTATTGTCATTATTATTTTTATCTTTAATCATCGCCACTTTTTGAAGTGATAATTATAGATGCTCTTATGCCTCGCATTCTTATGATTACGATGACTACTACTTATTTGATCGTTGCTTTATCAGAAACAGGAATAAAACTCTTAATCTTTTAATTTTTTATTACCAATGAATGCTACTGCTTTTAAAGCTGCGCCATTTTATAATAAACTGGCCAAGGTTCTTTTCATTCTTATCGCATTAACTTATATCGCAGAGCAGACCAAAGAGATCCTTTCCCCGCTTATCTTTTCCTGCTTATTTTCTATATTGCTTTTACCCTTAGCAGTTTTTTTTGAAAAGAAAGCAAAATTTCCACGGAGTGTCGCCAGTATGCTCTCGGTTTTGTTGTTCCTGGCTTCTATTAGCTTAATCATCTTTATTATAGGTACACAGATATCCAATCTTGCAAGCGATTGGCCCAACTTTCAGCAACAGCTTAGTAGCTCTATTGACCATGTACAAACTTGGGTTAATTCTACCTTTCACGTAACTGAACAAAAACAGATAATTTATGTACGGTCAACCACAGCTAAAATCATGGCTTCAGGTACAGCTGTTATTGCTGCAATGTTACTGTCACTTTCATCACTGTTGCTTTTCTTTATTTTTACATTCATTTTTACCTTTTTCTTTTTGCTTTACCGAAGGCAGATTAAAAGGTTTTTAATTGCCGTTTTTCTCGATGAAAATGCCGCAATTGTTTATGATATTATAGAACAAGTTCAAAAGATCATCAGAAAGTATATTATAGGTTTACTTATTGAAATGGGCATCGTAGCTACAGTTGTAAGCGTGGCATTTTTAGCTTTAGGTATTAAGTACGCTATACTGCTCGGACTGATAACAGCGCTTTTTAACATCGTTCCATATATAGGTATCTTTACCGCCCTCATTATAAGTTCGCTAATTACTTTTGCTACCGCAACTGCCTTTAGTAAAGTTATTCTGGTCATCATTACTTTAGTGGCCACTCATCTAACAGACAGTAACATCTTACTTCCGGTAATAGTAGGTTCAAAAGTCAAGATTAATGCGTTAATTACTGTGTTAGGTGTAATAATTGGCGAAATGATTTGGAATATACCAGGTATGTTTTTGTCTATACCGGTGATAGCAGTACTGAAAATTATTTTTGACCGGGTAGAAAGCCTAAATCCGTGGGGAATAATTTTGGGCGATGAGGAAAGGAAAGAAAGCATACTAGCCAAAAAACTACTTAAAAAAGTTCAGCCGCGTATAAACAGGGGACTGGATTAATAGTATCAGGAAAGCGAATTAGTGATTATGAAAAGCTATTTCTGTAAAGAAGCATTTAAGAAGACTTTTGCTGTTTCAAAGATTGCAGTTAAGGCTTTCTTAAATGATAGGGCTTTAAAGTTTAGTGCTTCGCTGGCATACTATGCTATTTTTTCTATGCCCCCATTGCTTATACTTTTAATTTCATTAGCGGGGATTGTGCTGCGTAAGGAAGCGATACAAGGGAAAGTTCCGGAAGAAATCAAGGGGCTCGTGGGAAATCAGGTAGCAGTCCAAGTTCAGCAGGTGATCAAACAGGTAGAATTGTCGGGGCAGGCAACGATTTCCAGCATTGTCGGCCTTATTACTTTGTTGATAGCTGCTATCACCTTATTTCGGGAAATACAGGATTCAATTAATATCATATGGAATACAAAACCAGAACCAGGGAGTGGTTGGGTAAAAGCATTCAGGGACCAGTTATGGTCTTATCTGCTTATGTTATGCCTGGGGTCTTTATTCATGTTATCTTTAATAGGGTATGGCCTGTTACTGGTCCTAAGCAATAAATTGGAAGTAATTCTACCACACGGCCTTGTAAATGTATTCAACGTTATTAATGTTATTATAAGCTTTACTGTCATTACTGTCCTTTTCGGTGCCATTTACAAACTGTTACCTGACCGGAAAATTAGTTGGAAATACGTGTTGTGGGGAGCAATCTTCACGGCCTTGCTTTTTATGATTGGACGTTTTCTTATTGGCCTGTATATACAAAAATCAGCTACAGGGTCTGCTTACGGCGCAGCCGGTTCCCTTATGATTATACTATTATGGGTGTATTACTCGGCGGCTATTCTGTACCTTGGTGCTGAGTTTATTAAGGCTTACGCAGATTATACCGAAGGGGAGTAATTACCTCCCTTAACTGAAGGATTATAGAGTTTTTGGGCCGCTTTATTTAGACTTTATCAAAGTAAATAGCTCAAATAAGTAAATTCGCGTACAATTAGCTTTACATAATTACCTCCGGCCTTTATGTGCAGACTGTAATACTCCCGTCGAGGATAACAGAAGTATGAATAATGTAACTTTGAGCCTAAGTTATGTAAGATTATCGGGTCCCGTACCCCCATCTTTGTGTTAGAGTAGAAGGCAGTATTTATTCATACTTGTTTATCCATTTATTCTCTTTTACCTCTAAGTTTTTTTCACTAACATTTAATTAAAAATCATGAAAGCTAGTATGTGTTTGTTATGCTTAGTAACCGTTGTATTGTTCGCGAATTCTGCCAATGCACAAAAGTATAAAACCAAAGAAGATACTGTTAAACTTAACGCGGAGTATTTAAAAGTAAGCAACGAGATTGCGGATCTCACTGCTGAGGTATCCGTTGCTCAAAACAATTTACCTGGATACAAAAGCAAGGCAGTTGATGCTAAATCAGATGCATTATCTGCCGCGAATACCAGTACAAATGAATCGTCAATGGCTGCAGGAGGGGGTATTAAAGATGCTAAGAAGGCTAAAAGCAAGGCCAACAAAGCGTATGATAAAGCTAAAGACTCCAGTTCAGCAAATAATAATGTGGGCAAGCAAAATGAGAAAATTGCAAAGCTTAAAGCTGAGCTTAATAAAAAGAAAGAACGGCTGGACGAATTAGACGCTATGCGTACAACTATTAATGCTCAATAGTTGCACCTGCATTTAAGGGGGTATTAAGCGTAAGTCATTTTTGCCTTACGCTTTTATGTACAAATTACCGCTATGTTTTATTGGATAATTAAAAACTAGATAAAATGGAAACGCTTAAGAAAAAAATAATTTACGTTATCCGGGAAAAATGTCCTCACATATGGACCATTCACATGTTTATGAATCACATTAACATTATTCTTCCTGATGGCGTTCAGGATTTTAAACATATAAAAAACAGTATAACTACTGTAGTAAAAGATTCTTATCCTTGCCGGGATAGGGATATTTTATTTGTGCTTCAGTCCGGGTCTTTAGAGAGTGACCTGAAAATATATAAGAGCGAGGGGCTCTCTTTAGTTTAACAGTAAAACGTTTATTCCTTTATTAACTAAAATGATTGCATTTAATAATCAATATGGGATTATTGAAACGGTACATTTTATTCCAGCTGATTTCCCTTTAGTCATATCTGAGATCGATTTTCTTAGACTGTCTTTAAAAGACATCACCTGTAACAATAAGCCCGACATAGTGATCTCTTACTTAAAGGACCATTCCATAAAAGCAATATGGGCTAACGCAAACCCGATGGTTACCAGGCTTCTTACTTTGGCCACCCTCGAAACCGGCCATATAGAAGCTCTTTTTGAGTCATGCCGGCAAAACAATAATTTTTTGAATGAATTTGAGGAGTACTTTAAAGAACAATTAGCTTCTAAATGAGTTGTATTACAAGTTCATTAAAATAAAAGGATAAGGGTCGAAATCGTACCTTAGCGGCAATCACATTAAACAGGATCCAGAGCGTTAAAACGATACTGAATAAAATAATGAACTTCCAGCTTCCCCCAAACCTGGCTACCTTATCAGAAATGCTTTGTCCGGGGGTTAAAATATCCTTTGGGTGATAAAGCAAATTATTAATAATAAGTTTTTCTTCCTTGATAGTCTCCAGTACAATTTCATGAACTTTAATGATATGCTTGTTCTGGTCGTTCAATAACTGATTAATATCTTTATTTTCTATATAAAGATGTTTTTAAAGGGTAGTAGCTACAGGTCCGCCGGTATGTGGTAGACGCTTTAAATAATTAAATGTTTGGAAAACATTTTTCCCTTTAACAACATTGTATTACAGTGGTCAGCATGCCTCTGGGCGTGGTAGGCGTGATACCCACTTTATTTTTTTCCGTGTGAAACTTTATATTAAAAACATGGTCTGCATCCGCTGTAAAATGGTGGTCAAGCAAGAGCTCGAAAAGATGGGCTTGCATTTCCTAGTAGTGGATTTGGGACAGGTGGAGATTAGGGAAGATATTTCTGCCGGTCAGAGAAATGAATTCAGATCGGCGCTGGAGAGGTTTGGATTGGAGCTAATGGATGATAAGAGGAGCGTTCTTATTGAAAGAATAAAAAAGGTAATTGTTGAGTTAATTCATAATACAGATGAGCCCATAAAGGTCAACTTTTCTAACTTTCTGAGTAACGCCCTAAAATATGACTACACCTACCTCGCCAATTTATTTTCCCAGGTTGAAGGAACCACTATTGAGCATTACATTATAATGCATAAAATTGAAAGGGTAAAAGAGTTACTGTTATATAATGAGCTTTCACTGAAAGAAATTTCTTATCAGCTTCACTACAGTAGTGTAGCGCATTTGTCAAATCAGTTTAAAAAGATAACGGGCTTAACCACTTCACATTTTAAAAAACTTAAGGATTACCGGCGTGAAGGACTTGTAATGACAAGACAATAGATTCACCTATCATAGCTTATTATTTCCTCATATTAGGTCCCCTATAGTAACAAAAATTAGCATAATCCTATCTCAACCCATCCAAACACGATCACCTGGAGGGGAAAACCAATTTTGGAATCGGCAATTCCCTTTCAGCCAGATAATTTTGATTTCCACTATAAAGACTATCAAAAATGTATGCGAACGATGCTGTATTGCCGTTAAGTCTATTTCCCCATTCTCAAATAGCTATAGTAATCCCGACTCAAACCCGGGCTTCGGAAAATCCTGTAATCGATATGAGGATAATCAGCTTTGTTAGAATTTCAATCATAAACTCTTTGATCCATTTCTGAAATTCAGCGGAACGATTTTCTTCCTCATGAATATGTTTAAGGAAAATATTGGCGTTTAGTAAACGAGCCCAGGAGATGAGCTTGTATATTGATTCCAGATCATTGTCTTTATGTGTAAAATCTGTAGCAAATACTATTTTTTTAATAGGACCTATCCTTGAAGCGGCTGGAATCAGCATTAGTGGTTTCATTTCGTCAATCATATTTCTGCTACGATTGCCCAGAAGGAAGGTACCTAGGCCACCGGTTCCATGCGTCCCCATAACAACTAAATCAATTGGTTCGTTGACAATGATCTAATTAACCACGTCCGTTACCGGGCCTGCTTCATTCAAACAATGAACAGCCGGTTTAAAGCCTTTAATTATGGGTAAGTAAATTTACATGGTTGTAATCCGCTTCCGACAAGTCTTTTGTTATTGGCTGATGGTTTACTTTTGCCAGAAAGCAATAAAAGAAGCTCGCCTTAGCATTGTAGGAATCTTGGGATTGATCCGACCTAGCATAATAAACAGGATGCAATATTACATGGATCTCCTCTGGAATTACACTGATGGTAAGGTTTTGGGTGAAGATACGCCAAAAAGCATTACGGAACTTGTGGACGCCATGGGTACAGTAACGATGATGCGGACAGTTCCATACGTAGCCATTACTCATTTTCTTTTTATTTCATATTCATTTCTTTTTTGATCCTCTGGATATTGGCGTCCAGCAGGTTAACATTCAAATCTTCATAATGGTCATTTCGATATTGTACCAACTTTCTGATGCCTGCCTCTATCTCTTTAATGATATGATTCATATGATTCAAAGCACCTGCTTTGGCTTTTACCATAGCATCAGCCTTATCCAGGTAGCCATAGAACATTTCATTTTCAGGCACAAGGGTATATTCGGAGATATGGATGGAGCCAACTTTTTCTATTATAGAAGTGTGTATCGGTAATCCGCTTTTGAAGTGGCGGGTAGGCGCTGGCATAAAATCATTTGCAGAGACCTCTGTAACGGAAGTGTCGTTTTTAAAAACACGGTAATACCTGGTGAAATTATTTCTTTTCATAGTTCGTATAATTTGATTGGCGTAAAAGCTTAAAGATTACCGATCAGAAAACTAGAATGTCTAAGTAAACGGTAAAAATTGCAGGAGTGATTTGTTAAAGGTACCTATTAAAATCAGGTTAAACTATTAATTAACAAAATAAATCGTAAGTGCAATTTAAGGTTATGGAAAAGAATGAGCTACCTTTCAAAAAGTTCGCCTTCCGGTAACAGAAAAGCGGGTTTTTTATTGCCAGCACATCTGTTCTCGGAATCCTTTTTCTTATACTAACAATGGGTTAAACGGAGCGTTTAAATCCGGGATTACGTGTGTGGTCATGGATTTAAGTTATTGCAACGGCTAGGTCACAAAAGCCAGATGAATTAAACCGCAAGCCTGCTGACCCAATCGATAGCATAGGGTAAGGATTTAGTGGTGGAAGATCATCCTGTAGTACGAGATGGTCTCTGTCGTCTTCTGGGGAGTCAGCACGATATGGAGGTCATAAGTGCGGTGGTTGAGAACAGGAAGGCAGTGCTTGAGCTGCTTAAAGGAGCTGTGCGGGTAGACATCTTCTGCCGCATCAGAATATGCCCGAAATGGATGGTTTGGAGTTAACCGACCAGCTAACGACGCTTGAACAGGGGTTCCCGGTCATAATCCACACGTTGGATCCCGAAAGGGCCGTCAAACCGCATGCTTTAAATCTCGGCAAAGGCTTGCCTGTTTAAAGATGGCCATCTTAATGAAATTCTGGTCACCATACGTGTAGTTCATGTCGCATAAATCGTATAATTAATCGACACGTTTAGGAAGTGTGATGCGCACTACTGTTTCTCCTGCAGACGAAGAAATGGCGAACGTGCTGCTTAATAAGTCGGCCTTGTAACGAACTGTTTGCAAACCTATCCCTTTTGTTTTCACGTTTTTCTCATTAAAACCTTTACCATTATCTTTAACTTCAATATCGATTGCCGATTCACTTGCTGTGACATTTACCCAGGCCTGCGTAGCTTCCGAATGTTTAACTATGTTCAGCATGAGTTCCTGGATTATGCGGTAAATGGCAAGTTCAATGTGTTTTGGTATTCTTTTCTCGAATCCCTTAATACTGCTGCTAAATTCGACATCGCCCGTAAGTTGGCTGCAAATATCCTGCACTGCGTACTTCAGGCCCTGCTCTTCAAGTATGTGGGGCATCAGGTCGTGTGAGATACGTCTGCATTCGCGTATAGAGTCGGCTAATAATTGCTCCGTATACCGGAATGCCTGCTCATCCACAATTGGGTTGTCGTTATGTTTAACATTCAATTGATTCAGGCTAAGCCGTACACCATAAAGCAATTGGCCCAAACCATTATGCAGGCTTTCTGCAACGCGCCGGCGTTCTTCTTCCTGGGTATTCAGGATCGTTTCGGCAATCTGCTGGCGCTGTTCCTGCTTACGAACGATATCTCTTAAACGTTCCAATTCTTTCCTTTCAGAAATGTTTTCCAGGATGGTGTAACCAAGCTTGCTGCCGCCATCTTCGATCAGGATGGTTGTAACATGCACCCAAACCGTGGCTCCACTTTTTTTTATCAGGCAGGTCTCGAAATTGAAGGAGGTCATATTCGTCGTCCAGATTTCATGTTGCAGTCTTTTCCAGTGTGCAACAAAATCAGGATGGGAAAAATCTGTAATCACCCGTCCCAACAATTCACCTTCCGGATAGCCCATGATCTCGAGCAGGGCCCTGTTCACCTTAATAATTTTCAGCTGATCGTCAATGATCTTTTTGCCTATTACAGATTCCTCAAAAATTGTTTTAAAGCGTTGCAAACTGCGATGATGTTCCTTTTCCAGTTGATCTTTTTCCCGTTTATAATCAGCGGCATGTTCGAGCTCAGCTTTAAGCCGACTCAGTTCACTTTCCAATTCACTTATTCGTTGCTGTGCGTTTGACATGAGTTGAGGGTGGATGTACGACTACAAATATATAATGCTTCAAAGTAAAAAAGTGCGCTGTAATAAAATAAGAGCTGGTCAAATCAGTATAAAAAGATAACGGGCTTAACCACTTCACATTTTAAAAAACTTAAGGATTACCGGCGTGAAGGACTTGTAATGACAAGACAATAGATTTACCTATCATAGCTTATCTTTCCTCATATTCAGTTCCCTTTAGCAACAAAAATTAACATAATCCTATCTCAACCCATCCAAACACGATCACCTCAAGGGGAAAACCAATATTGGAATCGGCAATTCCCTTGCAGCCAGATAATTTTGACTTCCACGAAAAAGACTGTCAAAGAATGTATGAGAATGGTGTTGCATTGCTAATACATCTATTTGCCCATGTTGTGCCAGCCATAATAATCCGGATTCCGCCCCTGCGCTTCGAAAAGCCCTGAAGTCAAGGTTATGGTACGCTGCTTTTTTTTCAATTTCAATGATAAACTCTTTCATCCTTTCCTGAAACTCAACAGAATGGTCTTCGTCTTCGTGAACATGGGTAAGCAAAATTTTCGCATTCAATAACTTTGCCCACGGGATAAGCTGATATATTGATTCTAAATCGTTGTCTTTATGTTTGAAATCCGTTGCAAAGGCTATTCGTTTTATAGGACCGATCTGAGCCGCCGGAGGAACGAGCATCAGAGGTTTTTTCATTTCGTCAACCATAATTCTGCTATCGTTGCCTAACAGGAAAGTCCCCGTTCCGCCGGTTCCGTGCGTCCCTATAACTACTAAGTCAACTTGCTCATTGGCGATAGTCTTATTAACAACATCAGTTACAGGGCCTGCCTCCATCGTGCAACGGACAATCGGTTTAAAGTCAGTATTTTTTCCGTAGTGCTCAATTTGTTTTTTAATACTCTTTAACTGAATTAAGTTTCCTTCCACAAAGGAATCAACTTTTTTCTCGTTATCAGCATTGCCTGCTTCAGGTACTATAGCTCGCTCGATAGTTGCATTACAAAGAATAATGTCTGCTTTAATTTGTTCGGCAAAGAGGTAAGCAAACTTAGCAGCATGTATGGAAGTGGCAGAAAAATCAGTTGCTACAAGTATTGTTTTCATCTTTGACGTTTTTAAAGTGGTTTACATCATTCTGGGTGACTTTATTAAATTAAAAATCGATTTCCCGGCAGAATTAGGTGTACCTATCCTATGCACGGGCGATATTATTTATTCTGTTACCTGGAAAGCTTCTCTATAACTACATTTACCACAGCGAATTTTCTGCTAGGATAACGGACAACGCGGTAGGAGAACGTAGTGGCTGGTTGCACATCTAAGAATAGTGATCCTCGATCCGCTGGGAGATTTCCTTTAACACAGAAGCCGGTATCGCGGTGCCTAAAAGCTGCACCCATTTCCATTGCTTGTCCTGTGTTATCCTGCCTGCCTTTGAACCATCAAACCAGATATCATAAAGGTGGTTTTTCAATATCACCTCACAATACGTGATATTATCCTCTCGTTCAATCCCAAAACCAAATTCCGAACTGCGGCTCTCCTGCTCCGGCGATTTGTATTGTTTAAGAAAAGTTAGGATTTCATCTTTTTCTACCTCACTGAAATTCGTCAGCCCCGTACAAACCCATTCATTATTAAAAGAGGTGATATCGCCAATGTAATTTTCATCTTCAAAAAGCAAATGCTTGCCCGTATTCATAAATTTCTGCTCATAAAATGCAAGTATCGTTTCGATTTGAATATAACGCTCGCTACCTGTGCTTTTCAGCGAGTAACCTGTTCTATAAATCATTGCTGCTTTCCTTTCCACTGCTTTGTCTGCGCAAAAGCAGTTATTAAAGCAACCCTTAGTAATGTTATTTGTTGCAGATCGCTAAAAATTATTTATCTACTTAGTATCTGCACCCTATGTTAAAAATCGAAGTTACCGGAGGGGAAAATAAAGCAGGGTATCCAGAAGAACTTGCTGTTACAGACCGATGACTGCCCCCGCAAAAAGGAATAGCTGATGAATTACAGGCGATTTTTGTACCAATTCATTAGCTCTCGCTGAACCTCGGCATACTGAATTCCGAGCGAAGCCAATGTAGTTAATAAAGCCGACGCTTCTGTACCTGAAGGTGGTAATACATCTATCTCCAGCTTACACTCTTGTATTTTTAACAGCAATGCGTCCCGTTCCTTCGTTAGTTGTTCATATGTTTTCACCGACTTATTTTACCCTCAGCTTGTAATCATGTTACCCTGTTTGATCTTACTCCTCCATCATACCGCTCAAACTCTTGGCATAATGGTTTTTGTGTTATTTTCATTTGCTTTGTCAGCATGTTAAGGAAATAGTATTGGGATAAGGTTTTTAAAGATATGATAATTAGAAGTAATATCTTCGCTTATAGGGGAGTATACTATAAAACACCTACGAACTTTATTTGTTGTCCTGTCTCATATTTATTTTATTTCAACCTTTGACTAGCCATCGTGTTTAAATAAAAAATAATTTATTTTAGGTAAATGAAAAATGCATCAATATTAATGCGTACCTTGCATACTTATTAAAAATAATATAATGCAACAAGGTACAGTAAAATTCTTTAATGAAACAAAAGGTTTCGGATTTATTACACCAACCAATGGTGGAAGCGAGATTTTTGTTCATTCTTCAGGTCTGATTGACAACATTCGTGAGAACGACGCTGTTAATTATGATGTGGAACAAGGCCGCAAAGGTCTTAACGCCGTAAATGTAAAAGTAGCTTAACAACCTATCATAAATTTATTGTGAAGCATTCCCTGCCAGGGAATGCTTTTTTCGTTTATTTACATACTGCTCCTTATAACCGGCCTTGGCAGATATAAACTTATTTCATTATCTTGTTTAAACTACCCATTTCGCTTAGCTTAAATGCATAAACCATTTATATCTTATGATTGAAACCGGGAAAGACCTTAAACTGGCTGTACTCATTGATGCCGATAACGTGCCTTATGCCAATGTGAAGGAAATGTTTGAAGAGATAGCAAATTATGGTACTCCTACCTTTAAGCGGATTTATGCCGACTGGACCAAGCAAACTGTTGCGGGCTGGAAAAAGGTTTTATTGGAAAATGCGATTACGCCCATTCAACAGTACAGCTACTCAACCGGTAAGAATGCATCAGATAGCGCATTAATTATCGATGCAATGGATATTTTGTACACGGGGAAAGTAGACGGCTTCTGTATTGTCTCTAGCGACAGTGACTTTACCAGGCTGGCAACGAGGCTGCGGGAAGCGGGTATGAAAGTGATTGGCATAGGTGAAAAGAAAACCCTCAATCCCTTTATTACCGCTTGTGATAAGTTCATCTACCTCGAGATATTGAAAAAGGAGCCCATTATTTTAGCAGATAATGAACCTAAAACAATATCGAAAAAGAAAAATGAGCATAACCAACCCTTAAGCCGTATTGATCCGGAAACGATCACATTATTTATTAGCAGCATTACAGATCTTGGCGATGACAGCGGCTGGGCGTACCTCGGGGACCTGGGCAATCTGATTTTAAAGAAAAGACCGGACTTTGACCCGAGGAACTACGGGTTCTCAAAGATGTTACCCCTTATTAAAAGTATGAACAAGTTTGAGATCGACGAACGGGAAACAGGTAAAAGCCATGTTAAACATATTTATATAAGGAAAAAGTAAAATGTTCTGTATGAATTAATTCGCATTGTACAATTACGTAAAAATCCTTACAACACTACAGCTAGTCACAGCTAAGTAAACAAACCGATATTCTTACACACGTGCTTCCTGTAGCATAGGCTATTCTAATTATGAGACAACTTAAAATTTCAGTTTCTATTACCAACCGCGATAGCGAATCACTAGATAAATATCTGAACGATATCAGTAAAATCAGTATGGTTACACCTGACGAAGAGGTGACCCTGACGAGGCTGATCCGTGAAGGAGACCAGGCTGCCCTGCACAAACTGGCACAAGCTAATCTGCGGTTTGTGGTGTCGGTATCGAAAAAGTTTCAAAACCAGGGATTGCCTCTCAATGACCTCATCAGTGAAGGTAATTTAGGATTGATCAAGGCGGCAAAGCGTTTCGATGAAACGAAGGGTTTTAAATTTATTTCTTATGCCGTTTGGTGGATACGGCAGGGAATTATGCAGGCAATTGCTGAACAATCGCGTATGGTACGTTTACCTCTTAACCAGGTGGGCGCGGTCTCGCGCCTGTACAAGACTTTCTCCAACCTTGAGCAGGAACATGAACGGGACCCTTCAGTAGAAGAACTCGCAGAAGCGATGGAAAGTACAGCAGCGCATGTCGCTGACGTACTGAGTGTTTCGGGCAGGCATCTTTCAATTGATGCACCTTTTAAAAATGAGGAGCAGGATGGTTCTCTTTTGGATGTATTGGCAGGTTCCGGCCCTGAAACCGATGACAGCCTGATGAAGGAGTCGCGTGCTCAGGCCGTCCGTGGTGCTCTTGCAGTTCTTGCTCCAAGGGAAAGGGAAATTATCATATTGTTTTATGGACTGGACTCCGGGAGTTCGTTATCCTTGGAAGACATCGGTTTTAAGTACGGCCTGACCAGAGAGCGGGTAAGGCAATTAAGAGATAAGGCGCTCCTGCATTTGCGCGGGCGCTCTTCCCGGAATAGCCTGCAAGGCTTTTTGGAATAAGGATAGAAAAAGAAAGTTGACTAAGTGAGCTGTTCACTTATTTTAATTGATTATCTTGTACAAACTACCTTCCGGCCTGTTTTTAGCTTAGACATTTAATTTTCTGACCGGTAATATTTAAGCTATTAACCATCAGACAAACACTATAAATATTTTTAAATAACATATGGGTAAATCCTCAGAGACATTTAGTAAGAAAGAAAAAGAGAAAAAAAGACTAAAAAAACAGCAGGATAAGAAAGAAAAGGCTGCTGAAAGAAAAGCGAATTCGGACGAAGGCAAGAGTTTGGAAGATATGATGGCCTATGTAGACGAAAACGGTAATATTACGGCCACAGCGCCGGATCTTTCCCGACGGAAAAGCGTCCGGTTAGAAGATATCACAATCGGTGTAACGCGGCAAGAAACTGAAGCTGGTGATACGCCAAGAAGAGGCGTAGTAACTTTTTTTAATTCCTCAAAAGGCTACGGATTTATCAGAGATCTGAAAAGCCAGGAAAGCATTTTTGTTCATGTTAACGGATTAATGGAACAAGTGCAGGAAAAGGACAAGGTAACTTTTGAAACGGAGCAAGGACAAAGAGGTCTTAACGCTATAAAGGTTAAAAAAGAAAGCTGAAAAGTTGAAGTATGGGAAATGGAAAGAATTCCTATTTTAAAGCTAAGTCACTTTCTTTTAGTGACCATTCAGGTTGACTTGAATGACCAACTGGTGGGGGAGCTTGAGACGAACCTGCTGCACATGGTGCGTAAAACTAACGCACAAGGCGTGTTGATTGACGTTTCTGGTGTTGACACACTAGATTCTTTCATGGGACGAGTGATGATAGGTAATATCGGGCGTACGTGTAAGCTCTTGGGTGCGGAAACAGCGTTAGTAGGTATGCAATCGGCTGTCGCCATCACCCTTGTTCAGCGGGGCCTCCGACTCCGGGATGTACAAACTGCCCTAAATGTTGAAAAAGGACTAGAATTGCTAAAGGGAAAAATTGCCTTTGAGTAAGGATAATACGAAAATTCTTAATGCCGGTCTACTTTCTGATTCTCATTATACACTGATGACCGCGTTACCTTTTCTTAAGTACCTGAAATGGCTTTTCTACCGTTTCCTCCTTAGCAAAGGTTTCTTGTTACCTATTTGCTGCATTTTTTTTCCTATAGAATTCTTAAAATGTTGACATTAAACCTCAGTTAACTTCTTTCAGGTTGTTGCAGTTTAGCTTCCTTTTCGGTTCAGAATCTTGCTATAACTTACTTAATCAACAGCAGTCTCTTATTTATAGCGATTAATATTTATGTTAATATCTAAAAAATATAGCCATTGAAAACCGGGAGATTAGAAGAAGAACATCATACAGTAAATATTGTTAAGTTGCGAAAGGAATAAGCATTTGTAAATGATTAATAAAGAAATGAGCAGGGGGAGATATTCTATTATTACCAGCAGTGGTAGCTATGTGCCCACACGTAGAATAGTTAACGAGGACTTTATGGACCACGCTTTTTTTGATCAGGATGGCGCCCTGATGAAAAAAATGAATGAGGTTATCATTCAGCAGTTTGAACAGATTACAGGTATTCGCGAACGGCGGTATGTGTCTGATGACCTGGTAACTTCTGATATCGCTTTCTTCGCCGCTAAGGAGGCACTGGAGTCCGGGCAGATCGACAGAGAGACACTTGATTATATTATTGTTGCACACAATTTTGGTGACATCAGGGCCGATAATCCCCGGAGCGAATTTGTACCTGCGCTTGCTTCAAGGGTAAAGCATAGCTTAGGGATCCGTAATCCGGAAACTATTGTGTACGCCCTGCCATTTGGGTGTGCAGGATGGTTGCAGGGTGTGATTCAGGCTGATATGTATATTAAGACGGGAAGCGCAAACAGGGTTATGGTGATAGGCGCCGAAACTCTTTCACGTATTTGCGATCCACATGACCGGGACAGCATGATTTATGCTGACGGTGCCGGAGCAATTATTTTAGAAGCATCAGAAAGTGCAGAACCGGTGGGTATCCTGGCTCATACTACCGAATCTTATGTTAATGAACTGGCATACGTACTAAAAATGGGCAAGTCATCCAAACCTGATTTTGGCAGCGACCGGTTATTCCTAAAAATGCAAGGCCGCAAATTATATGAACATGCACTAAAAATTGTGCCCCGCGTTATTAAAAACTGCATTACAAAAGCAGACCTTTCAATCAGCGATATTAACAAGGTGCTGATTCATCAGGCTAACCATAAGATGGATGAAGCAATTCTTAAACATTTGTATGAATTATACGAGCTGAAGGACATACCCGCTAATGTTATGCCGATGACTATTTCCTGGCTCGGGAATAGTTCGGTAGCTACCTTGCCCACCTTGTATGATCTTTTTGCCAAAGGCAAGCTCGAAGATCATGTTATTGAAAAAGGAAGGTACCTTGTTTTTGCCGCTGTTGGTGCAGGTGTTAATATCAACGCTGTTACCTATAAAATACCAGAATAGATTGTCATTGCTTTAACATAACGTACAATACATTTACTTTGAAGGAAATGCGCCGATATAAATGCTTACCTTGTAGACTTAGTAAATAAAATATAATGCAAAAAGAAGGAACAGTAAAGTTTTTCGATACTACAAAAGGGTTCGGATTCATCTCACCAAGTGATAACAGAAACGATATTTTTGTACATGCGAACGGGCTTATTGATGATATCCGTGAAAACGATCAGGTAACGTACGATGTACAAGAGGGCCAGAAAGGCCTTAACGCGATAAATGTTCAGGTAATTTAAAAATCACTATAAGGTTTATTCGTAAAGCACTTACCGTAAGGCAGGTGCTTTTTTTAATTATAGGGTGGCAGAAACAATATGGCGTTCTGTTCCTTATTAAATTAGGTAATCCCGATATAATTGATTATCTTTAACATGGAACCACAACCCGCGACCGACTTTAAAGTGAAGTTTTTTTCTCTTTTTGGATTTCAAATAAATTCAAAATTATGGAAAAAATTATTGTTCAGGATGCTGACAGAGACGTACTTGAAGTACTTGAAACAGCGCTGCTTCTCGAAGGGTTTATTGTTTATGCGATGCCTGAGTTTGAGGAGAACTTCCTCGAATTCATTGATAAAGCCAGGCCTCATGTGGTAATGCTGGATTATAGAGTTGATGGTAAGGAGTGCATTCGCATTTGTAAAGAAATCAAGAGTAAATATCCGCACCTCCCTGTGGTGGCGTTGAGCTGCAACTCCAATATTCACGAGGTATATAGCAGGTATGGTTTTGATGATTATATTCGAAAACCGTTTGATCTGGACTTGTTGTACAGAGTGCTTAGAACGCATTTGAAAAAAGAGGATTTGTAAATCATCTTGCAAAACAGGGATGTCACTTAACCTCAGGTTTGTCATATTTTATAAGCTCATCTGCAATTTTCATTAAATTTATTTCATCTTACACCAACAAAACCACATAGCAATAAATATATTCAATACTGCTACACCCATGAGGATGGTTTTAATATCAATAGGTAAGATGTAAATATCGAACGTATAAAAAAAGGGAAAGCCCATTAATTAAATAAAAATGAGTAAAGGAAAAAACGCCAGCATTGAAAAGAAAAAGGCTCCAAGTGACGGTCCAAAAAAAGAACCGTCTGCTTATCAGTCTAGTAAAAAAACTGTATCTAAAATAGATAATTCATCAAATAATAATAAAAAGAAGTCATGATAACAGCTAAAACAATAGCCCAGGAAGCGAGCATGTATGTATTTGATTTGGACAACTGTGCTAAAGAGTTTGGCTTCAAAGCCGATGAAGGATGGGAATTAAGCATGGTTTCTTCTGAAGGAAAAAGAGATCTGGAAAAACAGTATTATCCCACTATTTCTGTAAAAGGATTGCCGGAGATGCTATCTCCGCTTTTTAATATGGTTAAAGAAAAACTGATCCAGGCGGCATCTGGTATTGTTAATTCTCTTGATTCTGCAAATGCAGAAAACCTGCAATTGCAATATATTGTTGCTTATAATCCAAAAAGAGTGATCCGATAAGTTTTAGTTTGTAAAAACAAAACTTATCCTCTTGCCCGTAGCTATAGGCCGGTACAGCATAATGCACATACCGGCTTTTTTTTAGCCACCCATCCTTATATCAATCCTGTTGCATTACGCTATCAAAGATTCTTTGCCTGTATTGTTAAGGCCGTGATGAGGGCTGTGCTAAAGCTATACTGCGGTTGTCTTAGTCTGAATCACTATGCGGAGTACCATTTCCTTATTTGCTAACTAAGCTGATCATCCAATAAATACCGCTTTTATTGCGTTGTATAAATACGTAAGATCAGTGTTTTACTTATTTTTATTTAAAGAAAAATCAGCTTGCTGGATAAATGTCGATACGGCCAACAAAAGCACTAAATTGTTGTCGCCTGACTATTTTTTTCTTCTTTATCTTCACCGGAAACCACATTTGTTTTCCCGGCTTCCTTTTCCTCTACGTGTACTGCATAGTCCGCAGGTTCAATTTGAGCTCCGGTAAAATCAGCATAAGCCCTGGTAAATTCAGCGCCAAAATAGAGGATGGCTGCAGTATAGTAGATCCATAGCAATATCACAATTAATGCACCTGCCGCCCCATAAGGCGAACCGGCTCCGGACTTTTCAAGATAGACGCTCATACCAAGCCTTCCGATGGTGAAAAGCACAGCAGTAAAAATTGCGCCAGAGCCAACGTCTCTCCAGCCGACCTTTACATCAGGCAGTACTTTGTATATCACACCAAAAAGCATGGCTGTGATTATAAAGCTTAGCACGATACCCAAAATATTAAATATAACAACCGTTATCACCGGGAAAAAGTGCGTAAGCATATCACTTAAAGCCATTAAAGCACCATTTACGATAAGCGAGACCATCATAAGAAACCCTACAGTAACGATCAGGGTGGAAGACAACAGGCGCCCCCTGATCAGTTTTGCCCAGCCGAGTTCGGGCTTCACTTTAACCTTCCAAATCATATTGATCGAGTCCTGTATTTCGAGAAAGACTGTAGTGGCACCAATAAGGAGTGTAATTGCACCGATGATAACAGAGGTGGCCGACTTGCCGGAGCTTTCCAGGTGTTTGATCATATCCTGTATCTGCGTTGCCGACTGGCTGCAATCAAGCCGTTGATGCCGGCGAAAACCTTACCCTGCGCAGCATCCTTGCCCAGGAAAATTCCGACCAGCCAGATCATGAGCAATAACATGGGGGCAAGGGATAAAATGGTATAATAAGCTAAAGAAGCACTATGCTTAAATGCACGGTCGCTCCAAAAGCCTGCAAGGGCAGTTTTTAAGATAGTACGCGCGTTCTTTAATCCTGCTTTAGCAAAGTATTTTGTCATGCCCCCTGTACAATTAGCTACTTTAACAGCCTGTCTTCTCCGTTTGTTTGTGCTATTACAGTGAGCAGTTTCCGGGACCAGCCAAACGAAGAGTAAAATGAAAGCGGGAATTTTTAATTTTTTTTTAATTTTTATCAAAAACATGTCATATTCGGGGCTGTTAATCTTTTTTAAAAGAGTTTTTGACGATCAATGCAGATTTTATTATCTACAAAAAATGCCATTTTTAGACCATGTACTACAACCGCCCTCATACGGGTGGAAAGACGAACAGGGAAATTTAATTAAGCCAACAGTAAGGCAAATCTTCCTGGAGTTCTTTTCCAGATTGAATATTTTTAAAAGCCATAAAAACTGGCTCCCTTTTTTTAGCTGGTTAAAAGTGCTATGCCTGCTGCCTTTCTTTTTGCTGTTCCTGTTCAAGTATTTTAGCTTGTGGATGCTGCTTGCGGCATTCCTGTACAGCATGATCATCATGGGCACGCACGGTACCATCTGGCATCACCGCTATTGTACACATGGTGCCTATAAATTCCGGAATGCTTTCTGGCGCTTTGTTACCCAAAACCTTACGATCAGTGTAATTCCTGAAGAGATTTATGTGATATCGCACCATGTTCATCATGCTAAGTCTGACCAGCCGGGTGATCCTTACAATGCCCAGGGGGGCTTCTTTTATTGCTTTTTAGCCGATGTAAATCACCAACCCATCGCTAAGAACCTCTCAGAGGCGGACTATAACCGGGTAAAATTGCTGATGAAACATACCGGTGTAAAGGCCAATACTTATACTCAATACCAAAAGTGGGGCTCGTATGTTAATCCTTACCGGGCGGTAATGGCCTGGGTGCTCAACTGGTCGTTCTGGTATCTTGTTTTTTATTTTTTAGGTGGTCATGCCCTTGCATGCACTTTGTTTGGAGCAGCCGGTTTTTGGGCTGTCGGCGTACGTACCTTTAATTACGAGGGGCACGGCAAAGGTAAGCCTGTGCAGCGTGAAGGGGTCGATTATAACAACAAAGACATGTCGGTTAACCAATTGTGGCCCGGCATTGTAGCGGGCGAATGGCATAATAATCATCACCTGTTTCCTAAAAGCGCCAGAAGCGGCTTTAAACCATACCAGATAGACCTGGCCTGGTATTATATTAAGTTCCTGAGCATGTTGGGTGCCGTAAGGGAATACAAAGATTTTAAACGACAGTTTTATGAGCAGTACTATTTGCCTTATCAGAATCGGAAGGCAAGCTGAATGACGCTTTTAAATAGTCGGGTAGCTGCAAAAACTCCCCGACTATTCTATTCTTGTTCATTGAAAAAATTCTCAAAGAGCAGGAGTTTGATTGTTTTAATCAAGCAGTTATTTCAAACGCCCCCTTTTCAGCGTAGGAATAGTTTTTCTTGCTCTTATTCACAATTCCATAAATATCTAAGCGCCTGTCATTCAAGTTCCTTACTGCACCAAAATTGTGAAGCTCCTTCAACAGGTCAATGTCCACATCGGCAATAAGGGTAGTCTCCGTATTAGGCGTTGCCTCCGCTTTGATACCATTGGTGGGGAAAGAAAAATCGGAAGGTGTAAAAACGGCTGACTGCGCATACTGGATGTCCATATGATGTACTTTTGGAAGATTACCCACACTGCCGGCGATGGCTACATAGCACTCATTCTCAATGGCTCTCGCCTGCGCGCAGCTTCTAACCCGGGTATAGCCATTTTGTGTATCCGTCATAAACGGAACAAAAAGAATCTGCATGCCCTGCTCGGCTAAAAGCCGGGATAATTCCGGAAACTCAACATCATAACAAATCAGCACACCGATTTTTCCGCAATCCGTATCAAATGTAGTGATAGCATCACCACCCGTCATTCCCCACGCGTGGGTTTCTGCAGGAGTGACATGGAGTTTGCGGTACATTTCATAGGTGCCATCTCTCCGGCAGAGGAAACCAACGTTTTGCAATATGCCATTTTCCAGGTGGGGCATACTCCCTGTGATGATATTGATATTATAACTAATAGCATATTCAATAAATTTATCCCTTAGCGGAACGGTAAAATTTGCTATTTCCCTTATTGCTTCCGCTCCGCTTAAATGATTGTAGGCAGTCATCAACGGTGCATTAAATAATTCAGGAAATAAAATAAAGTCGCTCTTATAGTCGCTTACTGCATCAACAAAAAACTCAATCTGTTCACACAATGAATGTATGTCTGGAAAAGGCCTCATTTGCCATTGTGCCAAGCCCAGCCTGATGACTGATTTTTTGGAATTAATGTGCCTGGCTTCCTCATTGTAGAAAATATTGTTCCATTCCAATAAGGAGGCATATTCCAGGGATTGCGTATCGCCCGGCAGATACCCTTTTAAAATCTTCCTTACATGAAAATCATTCGCTAACTGAAATGATAACGTTGGATCATATATTTCCTTTCCCTTAACTTTTAGCAGATATTCCTTTGGAGTGAGCAGATGGGCATGATCCTTATACCTCGGAATACGTCCCCCTGCAATGATTTTCCGCAGATTGTGCCTTTCACAAATCTCCTTCCGGGCATCATAGAGCCGCCTGCCAATCCTCATCCCCCGGTATTCCGGATGTACAAAAAAGTCTATTCCGTATAGAACATCACCATCGGATCGATGGGTAGAAAAAGTGTAGTTCCCCGTAATTTGAGCATAGGTATGATTATCACCAAATGTGTGATAATCGATGATGAGTGAAAGGGCGCATCCCGCTATTGCGCCATTGACCATGATGCAAATTTGCCCTTCCGGAAATATTTCAACTAACTTACTTATATGCCTCTCGCTCCAGGAAGAAGCACCATCCCATTCAGAGTAGGCTTCTGCCATTGAGTATTTTAGCCCGAGATAATCTTCTTTTGTAAGTTTTCTTAATTCGATTTTAAGCTCTTCGCTCTTGATTTCTTTTTCCATTTTAGTTAACCCGGGAAGGGGAGGTAAATCTGACCCGGGAGTTGTTCTTGAGGTGAAATTGGTCCCACTCGGCATAGGGGCAGAAGCGGGAACAATAAGTAAAAAAAAAGCATCCTCCTGTTAAAGGAAGATGCTCCACAATGATTTTTATAGTGTATTAAGCTACTTTTACATTTACGGCATTAGGCCCTTTACGGCCTTGTTCCACATCATAATTAACAACATTATTCTCACGAATATTGTCAATCAGACCTGAAGAATGAACGAAGATTTCGCTGCCACCGTTACTGGGTGTGATAAATCCGAAACCTTTCGTTTCATTAAAAAATTTTACTGTTCCTTGTTGCATTGTATTGTTTTTAATAAGTGTGCAAGTTAAGCATAAAAAATGATATATTTTCCTTTTGGTGAAAATATTTAATATTTATTTAATCAAACATATAGTAAGGTGCGGGCTTAACGGATGCTATTCTGCTGTGCCTCTTTGAAAGGGTATTGTCATTTCTGCACTTCTAGATGAGTGTAGTGATTTGTTCGATGACTTCCCCGTCAAGGACTTGGGTGAGTGAAATCTCCCCTGAATTCTTCCATCTTAAAATATCCGGACTTTCGATGAAACACCATAAGTTGAATTTTCTCAGATCCTCGTAGTCGGTCGTCCGGACCAGTATGCCGATAAGGCTTTCCCCGGTAACAAGATCCATTGTCAGGACATGAAGGTCCTCGGCATAGCGGTTCACAAAACGTTCCATTTCATCAGTCATCATAAAATGGTATCTAAGCTTTGTGGTACTGTTTACCAAGTCATAAATATAGGCATAATAATATATATACGCCCTAATCAGATTGATTTTGAATAAATCGGTATATTTGATCTTTTAATTATTAAAATAATGACATTTAAAGTTAGTAACATACAGGCTTTTATAGAAGAGTTGAGCGTAATTTGTGTTGAAAATCATATATCAATGCCTTCAAATATCGAGCAAAGGACCGTCCGTAATTACCTCACAGTTAAATTAGATGACGTGTTTATTTCACGGTTAAATAAAGCGAATCCTTTCGCAATGGACCAACTTTACAAGCTTGCTTAGTTAAGGCTTGCGTACTGTCGTCGATCAAGTATTCCGTTTATACCTGCCTGGGTTTAGTCACAAGGTCAGAATCGCTCAACGCGTCGTCTCCATAATTTTCGAATATTAGCAAGTGATCAATTTTTGATCTCTCTTCACTACCCCTCGGTCAAAAGTTGGCGGAATGTTGTCGTCAGTCCTTTCGTATCCTCTAATATATCTTAGTTCTATACTTTTACTATGTCTAAGCAAGCTTATTTGCATTTCATAGCAAATGCTTAAACTATTAGAGGTGTTGGATTATATCGGCATTCTATGTTATTGCGGTTGTGTTTATAATTTTGAGACTCGATTTTATCTTGGCGTTGATCATTGGAAACAGCAAAACACACTATTCCATTTCACCACTTAAACAACCGAAAACAAAAGCAGGAAAGCTGTCAAGGACGGGCTTCCGCTGAAAAATAATTAATCAACCCGCTTGTATATCCTTGACTGCTTTCCTGCGTCTTTAACTTTGTGATGGTGGTGAAATGCGGTTTTAAGAAAGCAAGCAGCTGTGTTATGAGCATAGCGAATTTCGCGGCTGCCCTTGTTAGCAGGTAAAGCTGGTGGAAGAAGCGTAGCGGATGAACCTGCTTTACCTGACTCACCTAAAATGCGTTTTCAGACCTTCGATATCTTACCCTCTCTTACTGAATGAAGAGGGATAAGGTATGCCCTCCGGTCTTTAGGTTGTTTTTCCAAAAAATAATATTAATAATCCTCAGTTTTTTTTACAGCATTACCCATTGCTTTCTTTACTTGACTGTTTGAGTGACCGTACAGGTAAACCCACGCTTTAGCAACCTGCTCATTCTGTTGATTATAGTCGTGCTGCTGCCATGCTTCTATGCTATTGTTAGCTAAGGAGATCAAATAGTAAACGATTATAAAAGCAAATCCCCATGGTATTAATCTACCAAAGACGAGCTTGTAATATCTTTCGGTATTGGTTTCGGGAAATAGCAGTAAGCGGTAATGCCTTTTAATTGCCTTCGGCCCTTTGTCAATCTTTTCCTGAATTTGGCTTAGCCCTTTATCAACCAATTCAGCTACCTTACTTATATCAGGGTGTGGAGTGGTGAATTTGATATTCTTTAAATTTTGGATGGCTTCATTAGCCAATTGTTGATTTGCCTCCACCGCTTTTTGCTGCACTTCTATGAATCTTCTAATATCCTGCAAATCATTCAATACATCTGCCATCACTTCTCTAAGTGTGGTTTCTTCTATGCCTGTTTGCTCTTTCCTCATAAACTTAACCCCCTCTCATGTTTTTCACTTTTTCGTTGTTTCTCCATTCTCTCTGTTTCCAGTAACTGTTTCTGCCGCAATTGTAGTTTTTTCCCAATATCCAATAAGGCATAGCCTACTTGACTGCCTTTAAATCTTACCTGCTGCCGATCCGTAAAAGCGATCCCTCGTCCTAATTCTACTGAGTAGCCTTGTTGCTCCATATATTGCTTGAGCTGCCGAATGTTGCTGCATTTTTGGATTGCTGAACGTAGGTGCTGTTTCAATAACTCTTTACGCTGGTCTATGCGGCGGCTTTGCGGCACTCGGTGCTCGGGTTTTAAAAACTTGTTTGGGCTAAGTACCGGCATTAATTGATAAGCTTGTTCTATCTGTCTGCAAAAATTAGCCATTCTTTTATAGCTATTGCTGTCATTCGCAGTTTTGCCGTCAAAGCCTATACGATTAGCTACGATATGCAAATGCTCATGCTTGGTGTCGGCATGGGAGATCACTACATATTGGTTATCCTCAAATTTGAATGATTTTGCTAATTCAGTAGCAATATCAGTTTTCTGCTGTTTGTCCAATTTGCCGGCATCGTTATGGGCAAAGCTTAAAGTAGCGTGGAAGACAGGTCGACTTTGCTTGGTATTAAGGTTCCTTACTTCGTTAAACTGCTTAATTAGTTCTTTTTTATTACCAAAACATTGGTTAAAGGCAATCACCTCTGCCTGCTTTTTCGCCAGCTCCAAGTCCTGCATCTCTTTAGACTCTTGTAACCGTCCTTCGAATAGGTAACTCAAACAACCTCTGAAACTTTTGCCCACAATGATTTTACCGATCATGACAAATATTTTTGAATGGTATGTGAAAGGGTTTGCAGTGATCGCACTTCCTGGTTTAATAAAGCCCTGTCCAGTGCATTAAGGTCTTCCCCCTTATTGCGTTTGCGTGCAATCTGGTTGAGGTTAGCTGCTAAATGATTCAACGTTGCTTTGAGCTGTAAGACTTCTTTAGGCAATGTTTTAATTTTTTGATTTACCCTGCCTTTTACCCCAAGCTCTCTCAGAAATTCTGATAACGTTAATCCCGCTCGTCTGGCATTTACTTCAATTACTTTTCGCTCAATGATGGTGCACATTACGGCAATATGTTCTTTGCGCTTTACAACTGCTTTCGGTCTGCCGCCTTTATTAGTCCTTAGCACTTTTTCAATCTTCTCCATAGTCTCTTAAATAAAGCTTAATCCCCCGAATCCGCGAGAGCGGATGAGCGGGGCCAGCGGGTTTTGGCGAAGCCAAAACATAGCTGGCTTCCCTAAAAAGTTTGTTATTTGTTGATGGCCTGTTTTTAAAGTTCATCTGACTTGAAGCCAATCCGTTTCCGCGACTTAGCCTCGGTTTTTGATTCTGCTAATTCATCCAAGTACCTAAACACGATTTCCATGTTTTTATCCTGATTGTCCAATTTGCTTTTGATCTTCTCAATTTCCAGGCGTAACTCCGTTGTATCCATTAACACCTGTCTAACCTTCGAAAAAATCCGCATGATTTGGATATTGACACTAATAGCTCTTTCACTATTCAGGAGCCCGGAGAGCATAGCGACTCCTTGTTCGGTAAAGACGTATGGTAACTTTCTGGTACCGCCCCAACTTGATGTTCCAAATTGGAACATCAAGTTTTTAAATTCGACATCCGTCAATTGAAACATGAAATCAGGTGGAAACCTTTTAATGTTCCTGCTCACCGCTTTGTTAAGGTATCGCGTTTCAACGTGATAAAGCTCTGCCAGATCTCTATCCAACATTACTTTGTGATTCCGGATGTAGTATATCTTATTGACAATCACTTCCTCGGACATGGTTATTTGTGTTTCTTGCATAGCAAAGCTCTGTTTTGTTAAAAAATTTATTTAGGGCTTATTTTGCGTTCACCCGTTTAAGCAATGCGGTTTGCTTAGTCTGCATCTTTAGTTTCAGCATTTCCATGTCCTGGCTCACCTTGCTATCTAAGATCTTCGCGTAATGTTGAGTAGTACGAATGTTTTTGTGTCCTAACATTTTTGACACACTTTCTATTGATACGCCGTTGGCAAGCGTAACTGTAGTGGCGAAAGTGTGCCTGGCAATATGAAAGGTTAATTCTTTCTCAATACCGCACACATCAGCAATCTCCTTTAGATAAGCGTTCATCTTTTGATTGCTAAGAATTGGCAGCAGCTTACCATCATAAATGCAGGCGGGATAATCTTCATATTTTTTAAGGATGTCGAGAGCTACGGGAAGGAGAGGGATCCGTGAAGCCGTATCCGTTTTTTGCCTGGTCGTAAAAATCCACTTCTGATTATCGATACCCGTGCTGATTTCCGAGCGTTTTAACTTATTTACATCAGCATACGCCAATCCTGTATAGCAACTGAAAAGAAATACATCGCGTACTTGATTAAGCCTTTCCGACTTAAATTCTTTTTCGCCAATTAATTCCAACTCTTCACTGGAAAGGAAATCTCTGATTACTTCTTTAATTTTCGTTTTATAGTTAATGAAAGGATTGCGAACCAGCCAATTGTTAGCAACACAGATATGTATGATCTTTTTTAGATTCTTGATGTACTTAACTGCGGAATTGTTATTGCAATGCCGTACAGTTCTCAAATAAAATTCAAGAGCAGTAACAAACTCATGGTTTAAATCTTGAATGTCAATATCCGGTACCTTGTACTTCCATTTAATAAAATTTTGAACGTGTTTTAAAGTCGTCTGATAGCGAATTACAGTAGCTGGTGCAAATTCTTTTCCAACCAAAGCTTCCAGTTGGCGATTATGATCCTCAAAAATGGGAATGAGCATTCTGCAAACTTGTTCTTCTTCTATACCGTTCATGCGGTCTTTCACTCCCTGGGCTGTTATTGGAATTTTCCGTTCAATCATTTCCCTATAAACTTCATAGGCTTTTTGTTCGAGCGTTTTTAAATGATTGTTGACGGATCGAGCGTCTTCGGTATTACCCATTACTTTTTGAGCAATAGCATTCCACTTGTCAGGATTAGCAGTACGTTTAGTAGCAATCTCCACACGTTCACTATCGATAGTGATCCTTAAATAAATCGGAGCGTTCCCGTTGGAAAGCTTCTTTGTCCGTTTCAGTTGAAACAGAAGGGCAAATGATTTGGTCATTTTCAGTGCTATTAAAGGTTAATAAAATTAGTCCTTCACGCTACTGATGTCAAGATGTTCATTTATTGAACGGGCTGATAATCAGAAGCTTCAAGCATTTACAGAGACCTAAATGTAGAAAACCCGGATGGGTCTCTCAATAGGTCTCCAGAACTTTGGGCTTCTTTACACTTCTTTGGGGGATAATTCATAAAAAAAACGCTATAAACATGATATTTATAGCGTTTTAGTCTTCTTTGAGTCTGTCTTCGTGGAGCCGGAGGGATTCGAACCCTCGTCCAAACATGGTATAAGGTAAGCTTTCTACATGCTTAGCTCTGTTAGATTGTCGGGAAGGGGAAGGTCAGTAGCTCACCTGTACCATCTTCCTTAGGTGCTTGTTCTCGCCCGATCATCGCACCCTGATCAGGCCAGTTTTACTTTTCGATGCCCCGGTTGCTGGTCCAGTAAAACGGAAAACCAGCGGGACAAAAGCTATGCTAATTCTAAATTAGGCAGCTAAGGCGTAGTTATTTTCGCCATTTGTAAGTTTGAGCGTTCAGATTATAGCGCTAATTCACCCAACGCGCTGCATGCTTACTTACTTATCTCCATCCTGTCAATTCCGGTCGACCCCATGTTTTTGAGCTGAAAGCAGAAAGACTAAAGCTTAAAGACAATATACAAAAGTACAAATTTTTGAGCTGAATGCAGAAGCAAAAAGACTAAAGCTTTCTATCTTCGCTCTCCGGTTTTTCAAAAGCTTAAGGCCTTAATGTTCACAGCTTTTTACTTTCAGCTTTTACCTCATATTGGCTTTTACCTCTCAAAGGCTTTCAGCTTTAAGCTTTCCGCTTTGAGCTTCAACCCTTCCTGGATATGCTTCAAGGCCCTTTTCCAGGCAGATCATCGCGTTCCGCAAATCATTAGTATTCAAAACGTATGCCAATCGCACTTCTTGCAATCCGGCACCCGGTGTACTGTAAAACCCTGTCGCGGGCGCCATCATTACCGTTTGGTTGTTGTAGCTAAAGCTCTCGAGCATCCATTGGCAGAAATTGTCCGCATCGTCAATTGGTAATCTGGCTACCACATAAAATGCGCCACCCGGGTTTGGACAAAAAACGCCATCAATGCGGTTCAGTGCATCTACTAACACGTTCCTACGGTGCGTATATTCTTTATTCACAGCCTCAAAGTAGCTATCTGGCGTGTCAACAGCGGCCTCACCGGCAATCTGTTCAACCATGCCAGGGCTTAAACGAGCCTGTGCAAATTTAAGCCCTGCTGCTATTACGGCTTTGTTCTTAGTAATAATACAACCCAGGCGTGCTCCACAAGCGCTATAGCGTTTGCTTACAGTATCTATCACCACTACGTGTTCATCCAGACCGTCAAGGTGCATGGGCGATGTAAATTCACGCCCATCATAGCAGAACTCCCGGTAGGCCTCATCCGTAAAGATGTACAGATCATACTTTAAGGCCAGGCGTTTCAGCTCTTCGAGCTCTTCCCTTGAGTAAAGGTATCCGGTTGGATTATTAGGGCTGCATATAAAAACAGCCTTGGTTTTCGGCGTGATATGCTTTTCAAAATCGCTGATGGGCGGCAAGGCAAAACCATTGTCAATGTACGACAAAATGGGCTTTATGATCAGATCGCTTTCGCACGCAAAACTGTTATAATTAGCATAGAAAGGCTCCGGAACCAGGATCTCTTCACCTGCATTAAGGCAGGCCATCATCGTAATCAATATAGCTTCAGAGCCTCCCGTGGTAACAATAATGTCTTCAGTGGTAATGCTATATCCACGGCGGTTATAATATTCCGTCAATTTCTTCCGGTAAGACAGCGTACCTTCTGAAGCAGTATAGGCCCAAACTTTAAAACTAATGTTTTTGATGGCATCGATCATACCCTCTGGTGTTTCAATATCGGGCTGGCCGATATTAAGATGGTACACCTTTTTGCCATCAGCCTTAGCCTGGTCAGCAAAGGGAGTTAGTTTACGAATGGGCGAAGCGGGCATTTGAATACCCTTTTCAGAAATTTGCGGCATAAATGCAAAATTAATAAAAAGATGGGTGCCGCGAGTCAATAAGGGGTAACAAGAACAATAATAACAAGTTTTCTTATAGACTTAGCGTTGTTGTTAAAACTTAAAAACAGAAAAGCTGCCCTTTTGTGGGCAGCTTCACATGCTTTTATTTCTTTACTTATATCCGTTCTATAAACCGGATTGCATGGACTAATTATTTTCCGGTTGAACTTGCGGGCGCCGCGACTACTTCGCCAACAATTACCAGGAATTTCTCAGGCGTTTTAGCGTTTGAATGCACTACAATAGTTTTGTTAAACGGAGCGGCAACAGCTGCGTTGTAGGTAATTTTGATAATACCTTTATCACCTTTTTTTACCGGAGTTTTGGTATAGTCAGCAATAGTGCAACCACAGGTAGGTCTAACCTCGCTCAGGATAATAGGTTCTTCGCCTACATTGGTAAATACAAATTCTGTAGTAACTGGTTTGCCCTGTGCAACTTTGCCAAAATCGTGTTTTTCTTCGTTAAACTTAAACTCACCCTTGTTATCGGTTTGAGCAGAAGCAGTAAAGGCAAAACCTAAAATTACCGCACATAATATCAATAACTTTTTCATACTCTTTTGTTATCTATGCAAATATATATATCAGTCGTCGTATTACGAAAACTAATGTAGAAAGTTACATCAATCGTACATTTAGCTAATTACAAAATACAATTTCATAACTTTACGGCTCAAACAAATTTAATATGCCTGAGAACGCATTGAACGCTACCAGCAGGTTTGATACTGCTGAGCTAAGTTTTGATGACTTTAAAAAAATCGTAATCAATGATTATCGCATTGGTTATGAGAGCCGTCAGGCCAGTTTGCTTGGCAGGCGCGAGGTATTAACAGGTAAAGCCAAATTCGGAATTTTTGGCGATGGCAAGGAAGTGGCGCAGTTGGCTATGGCCAAAGCTTTTAAACCAGGCGACTGGCGGTCGGGCTATTATCGCGACCAAACTTTTATGTTTGCTACAGGCATGAGCAATCTTAAAGAGTTTTTTGCCCAGTTATACGCGCACCCTGACGTTGAAAAGGACCCTGCATCAGCAGGCCGGCAGATGAACTGCCATTATGCGACACGTTTTGCTAACCCTGATGGTACATGGGTTAATCAGGCGGAGAACATGAACTGTGCGTCTGATATTTCAACTACCGGCGGCCAGATGCCCCGCTTATTAGGCCTGGCTTATGCTTCTAAACTTTACCGCGATAATAGTGAGCTTGAGTATCTCAAAGGGTTTTCAGTAAACGGTAACGAAGTGGCTTTTGGCACTATTGGCAATGGCTCAACTTCCGAAGGTTTATTTTTCGAGACGCTTAACGCCGGCGGGGTATTGCAAGTGCCTATGGCTATTTCTATTTGGGATGATGCCTATGCAATATCGGTTCCAGCTGAACTGCAGACCACTAAAGGTGATATTTCTGAAATATTGAAAGGTTTCCAACGCGAAGAAGGAACCAACGGCTACGAAATATTTAAGGTTAGGGGATGGGATTATGTAGCCTTGTGCGAAACTTATGAAAGAGCCATCCATCTATGCCGTATCGAACATGTGCCAGTGCTTATCCATGTTACCGAGATGACGCAACCACAAGGGCACTCAACTTCGGGCTCACATGAGCGCTACAAGAGCAAAGAGCGCCTGGAATGGGAAAACGAGCACGACTGCCTTTTACAGATGCGCCGCTGGATGGTGGAGATGGCCATTGCTACAGATGAGGAGATAGACCAGCTGGAGGCTGAAGCCAAACAGTATGTGCGTAATAGCCAACGTGAAGCATGGGATGAGCTTTGCCAGGAAATAAAGGCTGAGCTTAACGAGGCTTCTGGCTTGATCGAAGAGCTTGCACGTGTTACGCGGAATGAAGATATATTTAACATTGCTGTTGAGCTACGGTCATGCCCGGATCCGGGTAGAAGAGATGTAGTTAGTGCCATACGTCATGCGTTGCGTTTGAGTATCGGCAATGAATCTCATGAACGTAAAACGCTCCACAGCTGGTTAAATCAGGAGAATCTTAAAAATAAGGAACGTTTTAATTCAAAGTTATTTACTGATACGCCAAAATCGCCCGTTCATGTACCAGAAGTAAAGGCGGTATATCATGATGACACTCGTTTAATTGACGGTAGAGAAGTGCTCAATGCCTGTTTTGATGCCAATTTTGAGCGCGACAAATCTATCGTGGCTTTTGGTGAAGACGTTGGCGCAATAGGTGACGTGAACCAGGGCTTTGCCGGACTGCAAAATAAATATGGAGCCATACGAATCACAGATACCGGTATACGTGAGTCTACTATTATAGGTCAGGGCCTCGGTTTGGCAATGCGTGGATTAAGGCCGATTGCTGAAATTCAGTATCTCGACTATTTGATTTATGCCATGCCGGTATTAAGCGATGATCTGGCCAGCTTGAGTTACCGCACACACGGCGGACAAAAAGCGCCTATCATCATTCGTACACGCGGACACAGGCTGGAAGGAATCTGGCACTCTGGCTCACCAATGGGACTAATCCTTAACTCCATGAGGGGCGTGCACGTATGTGTACCACGCGATATGACACAGGCGGCGGGTATGTATAATACGCTGCTTCGTGGCGATGAACCGGCCATCATGATCGAAAGTCTTAACGGCTATCGGTTAAAGGAGAAATTACCGGCCAACGTGGGCGACTTTACAGTACCCCTCGGCCGCGCCGAAATGATGCGTGAGGGTACCGATATTACCGTTGTATCTTATGGTTCTACGCTTCGCATTGTGTTAGAGGCTGCCGAAGTGTTAGAAAAAATGGGTATTAATGTAGAAGTGATAGACCCGCAAACGCTTTATCCGTTTGATTTGGAGGGTATGTGTGTAGAATCCCTGAAAAAGACCAACAAGCTTCTCGTGGTTGACGAGGATGTTCCCGGCGCGGCTTCTGCCTACATCATGCAAAAGATATTAGAGCAGGAAAATGGTTATTATTATCTCGATGCACAACCTCGTACATTAACAGCGCATGAGCACAGACCTCCATATGGGTCAGACGGCGACTATTTTAGCAAGCCGTCTATTGATGACATTATCGAGGTGATTTACAACATGATGAGCGACGCCAATCCGGGTAAGTTCCCGCCGATTTATTGACGAGGAGGCTTTTAGCTGATGGTTCATAGTTCATGGATTATAGTCCATCCCCGAAAGATTATGGCTTCTCTTTAAATTTTATATCAAGCCGGCAAATTCGATTTTTTGCCGGCTTTACTTTTTTAAAAAAGATTCGGAGGTCCTAGCCATTAACTATCAACTATGAACCATAGACTACCAACCAAGAACGATGATCTATGAACCATCAACGATAAACTACCCAAATTCTTCTACCTTTGCGGCAAAAAATGTAATTGCATGGAGACAGAATTTTCAACCATATCAACTATTATTAAAAATCGTCGTAGCATTAAGCCCGCTACGATGAATGGGCATAAGATCCCTAATGGTCACGTTGCCGCTATTTTAGAACTTGCCGATTGGGCGCCAACTCATGGTTTAACGGAGCCCTGGCGTTTTGTGGTTTATGAGAACCCGGTTGAGTTTTGCCAACAGCATGCTGCTCTGTATAAAGAGTATACGCCTGGCGAAAATTTTAACGAGAATAGCTATAATAATTTTATGAACCAGGGTAACAACGTTTCTCACGTAGTAGTTGCTATCATGAAACGTAGTCCGCTGGGAAAAATCCCAAGTTTTGAGGAGTATGCAGCGACGGCCTGCGCGATGGAGAATCTATTGCTGGGAGCCACAGCTTTAAATATTGCATCGTTCTGGAGCACTGGCGGCATGATACTTAAGCCGGCTATGAAAACTTTTTTTGAATTAGGCGAAGAAGATCACGTTCTGGGTGTTATTTTTCTGGGTTATACAGACCAGCAGCCGCAGGGCATCAGAAAAGTTCCGCTGGAAGAGAAGGTAAAATGGGTTAATAATGCCTAATAGCTGATAAACTTTCATTTTATAAAAATTTATTGTTTATTTCAATAGTATTGCTAATTTTAAATTAGCATTTCGATAGGAGTTAGTAATTTAAGGAATTAGAATCTTTCATTTAATTTAAAATTAAATGAAATTTCGATGACGTTAAATTATTAACTCCTTGCTACCTTTGTATCACAATCGCCAATATAATCCTTCTAACTTAAACCTGTTGATCTATTTAATTGTAAACTATAAATTAAATTCAACGGAGTATGATTAAAAAGTTCTTGTGGATACCTGCAGCCTTATTAATGGTTACTTTTCTGGCCGTAAGCTGGAGATCTGGTGCAACAAATAATTCTGATAAGACTGTACATAATAGTTCAGTCGCTGCCGCCTCAACAGCAAAAAGTCTTTCTACAGAGGGTCAGTTCGCTCAATTTGCAACCAATGTTTATGATGAAGCTCAACTAAGCACAGCAGGTTTAGACGAAGGTGTTTTTCAAAAAGCCCTTACTGGTTTTTATAACCTTAAAGCGGCCCATAAACTTCCTCAGGGCAGTAACATCATTACGGTGGTAGATCTTAGCAAATCAAGCCGCACTAAGCGGATGTGGATTGTAGACGTGCTTAACCACAAGCTTTTATTGAATACCTGGGTGGCTCATGGCCAGGGAAGTGGCGATGATATTGCCAACCATTTTTCAGACACTAATGAGTCGCACCAAAGCAGTTTAGGTTTTTACGTTACCGACGATATTTATTTTGGCAAACATGGCCGGTCACTCCGTTTAGATGGGATGGACGAGGGCTTCAACAGCCATGCACGTCAACGCGCTGTAGTACTTCACGCGGCCGATTATGTAAGCCAGGCTACCATCAATACCTTAGGCCGGTTAGGCCGCAGCTTTGGTTGCCCCGCGGTATCACCACTGGTAATCGATTATGTGATCAACACCCTGAAAGGCAAAACCATGCTCTTTATCAATGGTAACGATAACCATTATAACTCAAAATATTTAAATACCACTATGGCAGCCGGTTTAGCTCTTGCAGGTAACAATACTGCTGCTGCCGACAGTGCTGCGATGTAAGATAATAATCCTTAGTTTTTATATAATAAAGCCCGAAAGCATTGAACAGCTTTCGGGCTTTTTGTTGTAAAAAAACTAAAGAGAATGGTTATACGGTAAGGAACTTTTGCAGATGTCCATATAGTACGGAGTCCAATCCATACACGTCCTGCCTGAATTGAACGGTACCGCTTCCATCGGCCCAGCAGGTTACATAAGTAATGTATATAGGCACCTTATGTGATAAAGACAATGTTTCTGGTGATGGATTGTCTTCCTGCAATACCTTTTGTATGGTTTCAAACTTACTGCTGCCGCTGCCAAATAACACACGGGCAAAATCCAGCGGTTTCTCTAAACGCACGCAACCGTGGCTTACATCACGTTTACTAAGGTCAAAGGCCGATTTTTCTGGCGTGTCATGCAAATAAACACTGCTCTTATTTGGAAACAGAAATTTGATCTTACCAAGTGCGTTTTTAGCCCCGGGTTGCTGTTTAAATTCATAAGCATCGTCATTGGCTGCGGAGGACCAGTCGATCGTCTCTGGATCATCCACTTTTTTTCCATTCTTGTAAACGTCGATACCCATGTTAGAGAGGTAATAAGGGTCTCCCTGAATATGAGCAATGATCTCCTTACTTACAATACTTTTGGGGATGTTCCATACAGGGTTTACCTGTGCGGCATAAATGGCACTGTTCAACTGAGGCGTTTCCCGATCAAACGGCCGGTCAACCTTATCGCTTTCATCATATTCTGCCAGGCTGATCGAGTCGTCCTTGTTGCGGCCCTCGCCCACACATACCTTCATGTTTAAGACAGACTGACCATTGTCCATCACATCCAATCTATAGTCGGGTATGTTTACAATAACGTAGTGTTTTTCCGACGGCTTATTCTTCCAGCGTAAGCGTTCCAGGTTTACAACCAGTACGCGCTGTGTTTGCTCTTTAGTCATGCCAGGTGCAACAACACCGGCTTTTAACGCTTTCTGTAAGGCAACATACTGCGGATTTTTAGGCTGAATGCTGTCAAGAAAGCTCCTGATATTTGACGTTTGCAATGCCTGCTTCATCGAATTGCTGTCCGGCCGAAGTGTTTTGGTGTAGTAACGCTGGTAAATCCGGCGCGGGCTCACCAGGCCAAACTCCATGGCGTTGGTGTAATTGATCAATGCGTTCGCAGTGAGCAACTCCAGTTCTGCAATATCATGATAAGCCTCGTCAACGGTTTTGATGCCATTCTTTGCGTAAAGTTTGGTGAGTATGGCGTGGTAATCACCTGCATGAAAAATCTTGGGATCAATGCCATGATCAGTAGAATGTTGCAGGCAGCTGTCCAGCGACTGAAGATCGTGGTTCTTGAGATGATCCATAACAAATACAGGATCATTACCATTCTGTGCATAAAAAGCTTCAATTATATTGGGATTGTTTAGATGGCTCTTTTGTTCAGCCAATACTTTCGTAAATACAGCTTGATAGCCTTCGGGGGTAACGTTTTTAAAAACTTTGTTCTGTGTTTGCTCAAAGAGCTCGCTTCCCATCTCAGAACGGCTCTTTTTATGACATCCGGCAAAAATAAAAGCTGCCGTAATAAACAGTAATATCGCCGCCGCCCAACGGTTGCGGGCGGCATTTTTAAGTAAAATCATAGGTATGTAGTTGTTTAAACAATTAAATAGCAATTGCTATACCAATGTAGACCACTGGACCGCTGATTTAAATGATTTGATGATTTCGCTGATCATAAAAAAACAGCGTAATCAACGCAATCAGAAAAATCAACGGTCAAAAATCAGCGGTCAAAAATCAACGAAATCATTAAATCATTTAAATCAGTGGTACTATATTAGCACTCATGAAAAGATTGATAATGCTGATACTATTTGCCGCGGTGAGCATGTCTTTTACGCATAAAGAACTTACCTGGGTGGCCATAGGTGATTCTATTACTTACATGAATGAGCATCTTGATGAAGCTGGTAACCGGATCACGAGCGGGTATATGACACGGGTGGTTGAGAAGTTGCCTTACATTCACTACGTTAATCAGGGACACAATGGGTGGAAGGTAGTTGATATCGCTAACCATATCGAAAGTTTAAAACTGCAAAAGGCAGATATCTATACCGTTTTTTTGGGAACTAACGACTGGTGGCACGGGCAACCTATCGGTACCCTGGACGATTACCGAAATGAAACCGGTAATAAAACCATTTACGGCGCCTATCGCACCATCATGAATAAGTTGAAAAGTCTCAATAGCAATGCGACCATCATCCTGATTACGCCCACACAAAGGGGTGATTTTGTGTATCTTAAAAACATGAAGAACAATGCCTGGGGCTCTTATAAGGATAAGGAAGGGCAATCTTTGGAGCAGGTGGTGCAGGCGGTGATCAATATTGGCGATTTTGAGCATCTGCAAGTGGTTGACCTGTACCATGTCCATGCACTTCGGGTTGAAAAGGCGGTGAAATATAAACGCTTAAAAGACACCGTTACCCACCAATACAAGAACTATCGTTATCCGGAGTATACGCACATTCCGTTTAACCCTCAGACTGATGAATATCCTTACCCCCTGGATGCCATAGGGGTTAATTATGATGGCTTGCATCCCTCAAACAAGGGTTACAAGATCATAGCATCTAAGCTGGTGCATATCATGAAGAAAATATAACATGGTCGAAATCCGTCATTTTCTTTGCAAATTTTATCATTCCTGCGCTGTAAAGGCAAGGCATGTTTAGTTTGGTTAGATGATAAGGATGAAGCGATGTATCATATTAGTGCTGGCGCTGGCTGGTTTTTTCAGGGCCAGTGCACAGTCTTTTGAACCGGTAAATAAAAATGCCAACGCTGAAGTAAGAAAGCTGTTGAAATATCTGTATGCTATTAATGGCAAAAGGATTATTTCCGGCGAGCACAATTACAATCACCAACCCAGCTATTTTTCGGACACAGCGAAGGTGATTACGGGTAAGATGCCGGCTTTGTGGGGAACGGACTTTATAATGAACGGTACTGAAGATCCCGGGCCGCGGATTGTACAGGAGGCGATCAAAAAAAGTACGGAAGGCTACCTCATCGCGTTGATGTATCATCAGGGTAGACCGATTGATAAAGCACCTTTCGGCTGGAAGGAAAGTATTCAGGGTAAACTTACCGATGCTCAGTGGAAAGAACTGATCACGCCGGGCTCTGCATTGAATAAAGTTTGGATTGCCGATATAGACCGCATTGCCGGCTATCTGAAGCAACTACAGGACGCGCACGTAACCGTTTTATGGCGACCTCTGCACGAAATGAATGGCGTTTGGTTTTGGTGGGGTAACCGCAAAGGAGAGAACGGCGTTGCAAAGCTGTGGAAGATGATGTACGACCGGTATACCAATTATCACCATCTTAATAACCTGATCTGGGTTTGGGGGGCAAATGGCTTGCGTGACATACCTAAAGATGAAGCTTATAATTATCCTGATTTTTATCCGGGTGCACGATATGTAGACGTATTGGGGGCCGACGTATATCATTTTGATTACGACCAAAGTGATTATGACGCCTTGCTAAAACTGGCCAAAGGCAAGTTAGTAGCACTTACCGAAGTAGGGGAGCTGCCGAAACCTGAAATATTAGAAGCACAGCCAAAATGGGCCTGGTTTATGGTATGGACAAGCTGGTTGTGGACCGATAATCCAGCTGGCCGGGCAAAGGAAATTTTTAATCTGCCCCAAACGCTAAACCACGATGAACTGAAACAGCAGTTGGACGAGCTGAAATAAATAATGTAATTTAGAGCTATGTCGAACGAGAAATTACCTGAGGTTTGGCTTCGTGGCCCAATTCAGGGTGTGCCGCCGTTACTGCAGCCTGTGGCACATGCATTATTGCAGGCCCGTGAGGAGGTAAATGAACTAATGGAAGACTTTCCGGAGGTATTGCTTTGGATGAGGCCAGGCAATGTGGCATCGCCAGGGTTTCATTTGCAACATCTTACTGGTGTGCTTAACCGGCAACTCACCTACGCCCGCGGCGAACAATTAACACGCGAACAATTGAACTGGCTCGCTTCCGAAGGGAAGATGGAAGGAAGAATCACCCTCGACCAGTTATTGGTCATGTTCAATACCGAGGTCGATGATGCACTTAGACAGTTATCCCGCACCGATGACTCCTCCTTAACTGAGGTTAGGGAAGTGGGCCGAGCCCGAATACCATCAACAGTTATTGGCCTGCTGGTGCATTCAGCTGAACATACTACCCGGCATCTCGGGCAGCTTTTGGTAACTGTAAGGGTATTAAAAGCACAGTTTGGCGAGGATGAGATATGAAGATAAAAATCAAAAGATCTTTAAAAGGCCAATGGGTATTTTCTTCATGCTCTTTGTGCCTGCTTTGCGCTCTTAGTGGTTAAAAATTAACCGCAAAGCTCGCTGAGGAGACGCAGAGGTTCGCAGAGGAGCATGTTTTACAATACAGCTCTTTAAGGGGCGGTTAAAGTAGTGTTGTTACCTCCTTGAAACTCTTCGCCTTTAGGTTAGCTTCTGCATGGGGATGATTATTCTCCGGATCATAAAGGAAAGTTTTGATACCCAAGGTTTTAGCATGTTTGATCTCCGATTCGGGATCGTCTCCTATCACCAGCAATTCTTCGGGTTGATAGTTGAACTCCTTCATGATCTGCTCAAATATATCTTTCTTGGTCATAGCAGATTTATCAGGGTCAACGATATAGATTTTTTTAAAGTCGTTACCAATGCCCAGCATCTTGACCTTGCTCCACTGCAGCTTTTCAAATCCGGTAGTAACCAAAAATTTTTCGAATGGGAGCGATCTTACAAAGGCATATTCATCAAATGCCTTCATGGGCTTATCGTAAGTGAGGTTGCGCAGCAGGTCTATACCTTTATCCTTCAGCTCCTTTGGGAAATGATGTTTATCCGCCACCAATTGAAAGGGCTTGGACATGATATCATTCTTTGCGCCGTCAAGATCCTGTTGGCTCACTTTGTCCTTGTATTCCTCAAATAGGTTAAGCAGATGACTAAACAATTCATCGCCTATTGATCGTACAGGGTAAATGGTATTGTCAAGGTCGAGTATAAATGCTTTTATCATGGCGGCGGTTATATGGAACAGTGGTTATTAGCAGGCTGCTTTTAGCCTCTGCTAATAACCCCGAGGCCTTAAGATAGTTTTACGGTCTTGTTTCTCAGCCAGTGATCCGCCAGCACCAATGCAGCCATTGCTTCTACAATAGGCACAGCGCGCGGCACTACACAAGGGTCATGGCGGCCCTTGCCTTTTATTTCAGCGGCGTTCCCTTCAGCATCAACAGTAGACTGGCTTTGCATAATGGTGGCTACCGGTTTAAACGCAACTTTAAACTCAATGGGCATGCCGTTGCTAATACCACCCTGTATACCTCCGGAAAAGTTGGTGAGCGTTTTTACTTTTGTTGAACCATCAGCCTCCTTTTCGGTGATAAAGCGGTCGTTATGTTCTGAACCTAACATCTCGCTGCCGTCAAAGCCCGAACCATACTCAAATCCATGAACAGCATTGATGCTGAGCATAGCTTTGCCCAGGTCCGCGTGGAGCTTATCGAACACCGGTTCGCCTAATCCGACAGGACAATTGGTGATGTAGCAGCTAACTTTGCCGCCAACGGTATCGCCCTGCTTACGCACGTTGTCGATAAATTCAATCATTTCTTCTGCAGTGGCAGGATCAGCGCAGCGTACAATATTCTTCTCACGCTCAGCAATAAATTGGTCGGCGTTATGGATGTCAACATTCGGCGCATCAATTTTGCCTACACTGCTTACGTGTGCAATTACCTCAATTCCTTGTGTTTTAAGGAGAAGTTTGGCTAATGCCCCAGCTGCAACACGCGCCGCAGTTTCGCGGGCTGACGAGCGGCCACCACCACGATGGTCACGAATGCCGTATTTGCTGTGGTAGGTGTAATCAGCGTGTGACGGGCGAAATACGTCTACGTTGTGGCTGTAATCTTTAGAACGCTGATCCTCATTAGGGATAAGCATGGCAATCGGAGTGCCGGTGGTTTTGCCCTCAAATACGCCCGAAAGAATCCTTACGGTATCGCTTTCCTTACGTTGCGTAGTGATTTTAGACTGACCGGGCTTGCGCTTATCCAGCTCTGCTTGTATGTAATCCAGATCTACTTCCAGTTGTGCAGGGCAGCCATCAATAATTACACCGATAGCCTCGCCGTGCGATTCGCCAAAAGTTGTGATTCTGAATAATTGTCCAAAAGAGTTACCAGCCATTTTAAATTACGAATTATGAGTTACGATTTACGAGTTGTCTTTCTGTTGCATCATGTCATTGCGAGGAGGAATGACGAAGCAACCTCTTCGACTTGCATTCAAGATGCATGATTAAGAGATTGCTTCGTACCTCGCAATGACAAGTGCCTAAAATATGTTCTAATGTCATCCTGAACTTGTTTCAGGACCCCATAAGACCTGTACTTTGCATGTGGGGTGCTGATCGGCCAACCGGCAGACAGCATAACGTGCTTTTTATTTTACCTTTCGGCTTTCACCTTTTACCTTTCGCCTTTCACCTCACCCTCATGCTTCCTTCACTTCAAATCCTGCTTTTTGCAGGTCGTTCCAGAAATCAGGGTATGACTTTTCTACTACCTTAGCATCTTCAATTTCCAGTTGAGGAATGAGGAGCGCCAGCGGTGCAAAAGCCATAGCCATGCGGTGATCTTCGTACGTATGGATCACCATTTTTTCCGGAATAAATTTGCCGCTGCAGTCGAGCGTGTAAGTTTCATTGTCTTCGATGAGCTTTACACCCATCTTAGCCAGTTCATTTTGCAGGGCCTTAATACGGTCGGTCTCTTTGATTTTTAAAGTTTCAAGACCGGTAAAAGTTGCCTCATGACCCAAAGCCGCACAAACTACCACAACGGTTTGCGCCAGATCCGGGCATGATTTAAGGTCAAAATGTTTGCGTTGAATGGCTTTAGCTTCTTTTTTAAGATAAACGCCGCCATCTTTAAACTGCGAAGTGATGCCAAAGTTGGCCATGATCTCGGTGATCACACTATCGCCCTGTTTACTGTAAGAGGTTAAGCCTGGCAAAAACAGTTCGGCTTTTTCTGCCAGTGCAGCTATGGAATACCAGTAAGAAGCAGCGCTCCAGTCTGGTTCTACCCAAATGCTGGTTCCGGCAAAGTCTTGATGCGGAATAGTAATTACATTGCCTTCCCAGGTGTGCTTTATGCCGGTTTGGCTAAGCATTGCCAGCGTCATCTCTACATACGGACGCGAAGTGAGTTCGCCCTCAATATGTAAAGTTAAGCCCAAAGGCAGGCGAGGGGCAATTAACAGCAGTGCTGTAATATATTGACTGCTGATATTGCCTTTTATGCTAATCTTACTAGTGCGCTGTTGCAGGCCCCCTTTTAATTTTATAGGAGGGAAACCATCATTTTCCATGTATTCAATCTCCGCGCCCAACTCTCGCAGGGCATCAACCAACACGCCGATGGGGCGTTGTTTCATACGCTCGCTGCCGGTTAGCACAACTTCCTTGTCGCCAAGCGTAAAGAAAGCCGTAAGGAAACGCATAGCTGTACCAGCCGGACCGATATTGATTTCGAATTTTGAAGTGTCTGTCTCAACCTCTGCATCACTTGCAGTTACCAAAGCAGATTCACTTAGTACCCTTTTCAGCGTTACGGTGTCGGCCGCGTCAGAGATATTTTCAACCTGTATTTTCCCCTGGCTCAGGGCCTCAATAATGAGTGCGCGATTGCACTCACTTTTGGAGCCCGTGAGCTGGATGGTACAGTTGATGTTTTTATTCTTTGTGGTGAGGATGATGTTTCCCATTGCTCGCCTTACGCGTGTGTTAAGTTTTCGTGAGGCTGAGAAGCCTGGCCCTTGTTCATTATTTCGGTTTGTTTACGGATTGACTCGCTGTGGATCAGTTCCAACAGTTTTTCAGTAAACTCGCCGTCTAATTTCAATGCCTTGCCATAGTCAGTACGTTTTTGCAGAATTTCGTCCCAACGGCTAACCTGTAAAATGGTAATGCCATTATCTTTTTTGTAATTACCGATTTTCTCAACAATCTGCATGCGTTCAGCCAGTTTCTGAATTACCAGGTCGTCAATCTTGTCTATCTGTTTACGCAGGTCGGCTAATTTATCATTAACCTCAGTGCTACGAACTTCTGGCTTACGTAAAGTAAGGTGATCAATAAGCTCGGCTAAAGCAGCTGGAGTTACTTGTTGTTTCGCATCGGTCCAAGCTACAGAAGGATCAATGTGCGATTCGATCATCAGACCTTGCATATCCAGGTCAAGCGCTTTTTGAGCAACGTAAGAGATCAGGTCGCGGTTACCGCTAATGTGGCTTGGATCGTTAATGATTGGCAGTTCCGGCGCGTGAGTTTTCAGGTTGATGGCCAGATCCCACATTGGTTCGTTGCGGAAAGCTGATTTTTCAAATGATGAGAAACCACGGTGAATAGCAGCGAGCTTAGTAATACCAGCATTGTTGATACGCTCTAAAGCACCGATCCACAAAGAAAGATCAGGGTTTACAGGGTTTTTAACCATTACCGGAATGTCAACACCTCTAAGGGCATCAGCAATTTCCTGTACAGTGAATGGATTAACGGTAGAACGAGCACCCACCCAGAAAATATCAACACCCGCTTTTAACGCTTCTTCAACGTGTTTGCCGGTAGCTACTTCAACTGCAGTTGGCAAGCCGGTTTCTGCTTTAGCGCGTTTAAGCCACTCCAGGCCAATGCTGCCAATACCTTCAAATTCGCCCGGACGGGTACGTGGTTTCCAGATACCAGCGCGAAGGGCGGTAACTTTTCCGGTTTTAGCTAATAAGTGAGCAGTCGCTACTAACTGTTCTTCTGTTTCGGCGCTGCATGGGCCGGCAATCAACAATGGCTCGCTCTTCGGAGTGATCCATGAACTCAATGGTTGTATTTTTAAATCCAGTTTCATCGCTGTGGGTTTTTAGTCCATAGACCATGGTCAATGGTCCATAGTGTTTTTAATTTTCTATTTGTGTTAACTCTTTAATTGTTCTATTACTATCCTTAGCCTCACCATGGACTATCGACCATGGTCTATCGACTAATTGATCATCATTCTACTCCTCAACATAACGCTGGTACTCGCCCAATATGTTAAAGTTGTGGGTGTATTTAAGCACCTGGCGTACGGCTTTGTCGTATTGCTCAGCCTCGTCCCATTCCACGTCTACGTAGAAGTTATATTCGTTACGTTTGCCCAATACCGGCATCGACTGGATCTTGCTCATATTCACGCCTTCTTCGGCTAATATGTTCAATACTTTGGCCAGTGAGCCCACTTCATTACTCACCTGGAAACAGAGCGATGCCTTGTTGGCCTTTATCTGTTTAGCATTTTCATGGTGAGTAAGGATCAGGAAACGCGTAAAGTTCTTTTTATTAGATTCAATTCGTCTCTCCAGCACCTGCAAACCGTAAAGCTTAGCTGCCAGCGTGTTGGCTATAGCAACGGTATCTGTAAGCTGTTCATCACGGATACGTTTGGCGCAGGCTGCAGTGTCACTGCTTTCTACAATGTTTAGGTGTGGGTATTCATCAAAGAAGTCAACACACTGTCTGATGGCGATAGGGTGTGAGGTTACGTTTTTTACATCCTCAAATTTTACGCCCGGCAGCGCCAGCAGGTGCAGTTGAATAGGCAAATAAACCTCGCCAACCACCGGAAAATTGTAGCTCAGCATCAGCGAGTAGTTGGGTAAAATACTACCTGCAATACTATTCTCAATAGCCATCACCACGTAATCGGCTTCTCTGGCCTTTAAGGCATCAAATGTCTGTTTAAAAGAATTGCACTCTATGGTAGTAATGTTTTCGCCGAAATATTTGAATGCCGCTTCTTCATGAAAAGAAGCTCTGATTCCTTGAATAGCTACCCGTGATTTTTGCTCGCTCATAATGCCTGATAAAACAAAAAATCCCGGCTGTTTGGGCCGGGACTTTTTGGTGTTTCTTTATGTTTTGTTTCGCACATATTAGTCCCGGCTCTTACCGCTAAAGTAAAAGTAAAAACCAAAATAATATGCGTTTCTTGAAATCATTGTCGTTTTATTTCGGCGGTAAATGTACAAGTAAAAAGTTAATTGTCAATAGAAAATTTTATTTTTTTAATTGTATCAACCTTTAACCAAATTAGATTTGGTTAGAGAGTGCCTGTTATTAAATTATAACTGCACCAAACTATTTAACGAAGCGTAATACTTCAAGCTTTCGCAAAGTTCGTCTTCGGTACAGATCTGGTTAATTGCACACTCGCCTATTTTGTAAAGCAAAGTACAGTTAATGGCATCGCCCTCGTTCTTCTTATCTTTTTTCATAAAAGAATAAAGCACACCATGGCAAGAGTCGTCCAGATGCTCATACTTTGGATACATTTTGGTAAGCACGGCAACGATCTCGTTAAGTTCGTCCTGACTTAAACCTGTCTTTTGTACCGATAACCAAGCCTCGCAAATCATCCCTACAGCGATAGCTTCGCCGTGGGTTAAAGGATCCACATTATGTTCCAGCGAGTAGGCCTCAACAGCATGACCAATGGTATGACCAAAGTTTAAGCTCTTGCGTAATCCTTTTTCGGTAGGATCAGCCATTACCACTTCGTTTTTAATTTTTACCGACTGGTACACCTGCTCGGGTGTTGGAATGGTCAGATCACTGTTTTTGAGCTCGTTCCAGTACGCCGCGTCCATGATGAGGCCGTGTTTAAGCATTTCGGCCAGTCCGGAAAGTATCTGGCGCTTTGGAAGCGTGTCTAAAAACTCATGCGACATAAATACGGCCTTAGGCGATGTAAATGTGCCGATGATGTTTTTAATATGATCAAGGTCGATCCCTGTTTTACCACCCACCGAGGCATCAACCTGCGAAAGCAGGGTAGTGGGGATGTTCACAAAATCGATCCCGCGTTTATAGGTTGAGGCAATAAAGCCGCCCATGTCGGTAATTACGCCGCCGCCTAAGTTAACCATTAAGCTTTTACGGTCGGCGCTAAAATCAATCAGCATTTTCCATACGCCAATGCAAAAGTCTATGTTTTTGCTTTCTTCACCTGCATTAACCTCTATGAGGTCGTAATTGCTGAGGTGTTTAATTTTTTCTTGCAGTAATGGAAGGCAGTATATAGAGGTGTGTTCGTCTGTGAAAACAAAGAATCGGCTATAGTTACCCTTTTCAATAAAACGTACAAGTTCTGTTAAGCTGTCTTCAAAAATTACTGGGTAATCAATACTATTTATCGTATCCATAATTATACAACCATGATTTTTTGACCGGCAAATTCAACCACGTCGCCCTTTTTTACTTTGAGGCGTTTGCGGTGATCTACTTCGCCGTTATATTTAACCTCGCCGGCAGTTACCGCCATTTGCGCTTCGCCGCCCGTTTGCACCAGGTTAGTTGCTTTAAGCAACTGTATCATTGGAATAAATTCTCCCTGGAGTTCAAATTGAATCATGGACGGCAAAAATAAACTATTCAAACAAAAATGAGTTATGCAAATGTCAATTTCTAACTTTACAATGCAATAGAGAGGTTCCCATATGGCAGAAAAGCTCAATCTATCTTTCGAGAATACAGAAATCGCATTCAAGCATTTATCTAACCCAAGTTTAATACGTACATACTGGGTGTTTAGGTTGATCAATAATAACTTTTTAGTGAAAGTTGGCCCTCCGTTGACAAACTTTGCTATAAAGATTCATTTGCCAATCAAAGGTTTAATTAAGGCCACCATATTTAAACAGTTTTGTGGCGGAGAAAGTATAACTGAGTGTAATAATACTATCAAAAATTTAAACAAAGGCGGTGTCGGCACCATTTTAGACTACTCTGTGGAGGGTGAGGATGATGAACTGGTGTTTGACGAAACTCGCGACGAGATCATTAAAACCATAGACCGCGCAACGCAGGATAGAGCGGTGCCCATTACCGTTTTTAAAGTTACCGGCGTTGGCCGTTTCGGCTTATTGGAGAAGCTGGACGCCGGTACGGAGCTTACGTCTGCCGAGCAAGCCGAGTGGGAAAAGGTTCGGCAGCGCGTGCATCGCATTTGTTCAAGAGCCAGCCAGGCCGGCATACCGGTAATGATTGATGCAGAAGAAACCTGGATACAAAAAACAATTGATGGGCTTGCCCTGGCAATGATGCAGGCCTTCAATAAGGGGAAAGCCATTGTTTATAATACTTATCAAATTTACCGGCACGATAAATTGGCGTCGTTGAAGGCAGACTTCGAAGTGGCCGAACGCGAGGGATTTATTCTGGGGGCAAAGCTGGTTCGCGGCGCGTATATGGAGAAGGAGCGAAAGCGAGCCAGTGAAATGGGCTACCCTTCACCGATACAATCCGACAAGCAATCAACAGACCATGATTATGATGAGGCGCTCCGCTTTGTGGTCGACCACCTGGACCGCATTGCCTTAGTGGCCGGGACGCACAACGAGCAAAGTTGTCGCCTGTTAACAACACTGTTGGCCGAAAAAAACATCGACCTTAAACATCCGCATGTGTATTTTTCGCAATTGTTGGGCATGAGTGATAATTTGAGTTTTAACCTGGCGCATGCCGGCTTTAATGTGGCCAAGTATGTGCCTTACGGGCCGGTTGAAGCCGTGTTACCCTACCTGTTTCGGCGGGCGGAGGAGAATACGGCCATTGCAGGGCAAATGAGCCGCGAACTAAGCCTTATTGTTAAAGAGCGAAAAAGACGAGGTGTTTAATTGTTTGTGGACAATGTGAGCCGGGCGAGTTATAACAGCCCGTTGCGTTCAAAATAACGTTGAATGCTGTCTGGCGATTTCATTAAAAAGGTATGTATCCCTAATTGTTGCGCACCGGCCAGGTGTTGTGGACTATCGTCGATGAATAATGTTTCTTCGACTTTAAGGTTGTTCTCCCGCAATACCTGCTCAAAAAAATCTATCTGCGGTTTTCTCTTGCCAGATAGATGCGAGTAATAGACTCGTTCAAACAAATGCTCATTGCCGTCGAAGCCGAATTCCTCCTTTAAATAACGGAGAATAAAGTTGAGGTGAATCTCATTGATATTACTCAGCAGAAAAGTGCGGTATTTGTCCTTTAACTTCAAAAGCAACTCGTGATTTCCTTGTTCAATACCGATCAGGATCTTGTTCCAGGCAGCGTCGATCTCCTCGTCAGAAAGCTCTGGTTTTTGGGCTTTTTCCCTAACCCGTTCCCTGAATTGCTGCGCCGTGATATGGCCGCGTTCAAAAGCATCAAATATGGGGTCCTGCTGTAAGTGCCCATAAAATTCGTCGACGTTTTCAATACCCAGGTCTTTAAACGCCTGTTGTACCCTTTTAAAATCAATGCTGAAAATAACGTTCCCGTAATCGAATATAATGTTCTTGATGTTTTGCATTTGGCCGTTTTTGGATGGGCAAATATGTGAAATGTTTGGATGATGAACCAGGGCTTGCAATATCAATGTTCAAAAAAACGCAGCTTGTTTTTGAGCTGCTTTATTTCGCCTTGCATTAGCTCTATCCGCTCCAGCATGTTCATGATGGATGCGATGCCGGCGAGGTTTATCTCCAGCTCATAATGTAACCGCGCCATTCTTTCCGTTCGTTGGAGCTGTTCATGCGAGATATATTTTTGCTGATCTATGACGGTGAACTCAACCAGGCCCGCTTCTTCCAGCGAATCCAAAAAGGTATACTCCACGTGATGATAAACGCAAAAATCGTTTGCTGCGATCATGTTTTCTATAGCCATTGTAATAGTTTTACCGGGTTTCTGCCAATTGTTTAAAAAGTTCCTTTTGCTGTTCGGTGAGGTCGGTTGGTATTTGTATTTCGTAGGTTATATACAAGTCGCCAAACTCACCCTCTTTTTTGTATACAGGGAAGCCTTTACCTTTTAGTTTGATCTTGGTGCCGTTCTGTGTTTCTGGTTTTACCTTAACCTTTACTTTGCCGTTAAGTGTTTCGGTAGTGATTTCGCCGCCTAATACTGCTGTAAACAGATCGAGCTTTACGGCGCTGTACAGGTCATGACCCTGACGTTTAAAACGTGGATCATCGGCTATGGAAAAGGTAATATAAAGATCTCCGTTAGGGCCGCCGTTTACACCGGGGCCACCATGGCCGGCAATTTTAATGGTCTGGCCATTCTCAACACCTGCGGGTACGGTGATCCTGATATTCTTTCCATTAACCGATAGTGTTTGCTTGTGCGTTTCGGCAGCCGATTGTAAGCTTAATTGTAACTCGGCGTTATAATCCTGACCGCGGTAACGTGCCTGGCGACCGCGGCCTGCACCGCCCGCATTGCCAAACATAGACTGGAAGAAGTCGGAAAAGTCTTCGCCTTCGCCGCCAAAGCTTTCAAAGTTGTAACCGCCATGTTCCCCGCCGCCTGAATAACCAGAATAGCCACGGCTCGACTGCTGTTGCCTGGCTTGTTCATAAGCTTCGGCATGTTGCCAGTTCTCGCCGTACTGATCATATTTTTTGCGCTTTTCGGCGTCGCTCAATACCTCGTTGGCCTCATTAATCTGCTGAAATTTCTTATTTGCTTCGGGATCGTTTGGATTAAGGTCCGGGTGAAATTTGCGGGCCAGCTTGCGGTAAGCATTCTTTATATCTTTTTCGGTAGCGTTTTTATCAATACCAAGTATCTTATAATAATCGATAAAAGCCATATTTAGCTGTGTTTATAAGGGAAACGTTTTTTTAGGCAGATGGTTGGCGGTAAAGTGTTAATAACGGGAAAGGAAATAATTATGCTTTATGCGATAATGATTAGTGTAAAAAGCTTTATTTTGCATATTTAAATTCCATGTCGCTTTATATCGCTTCACTTAATTCGGGTAGTAATGGTAACTGCTATTATATTGGCAATAACCAGGAGGCTGTGCTGATAGACGCCGGAATTTCGTGCCGTGAAACGGAGAAGCGCATGAAACGGCTGGGCCTCTCCATGGAGTTGGTAAAAGCTGTATTTGTATCCCACGAGCACAGCGACCATATTCGCGGCATAGAAGTGCTGTGCAAAAAGTATGATCTGCCGGTTTATATAACGCCCGGTACTTACCTCCACGGCAGGTTGAGCATTGACGACCGGCTGGTCCGGAATTTCAACGGGCAGCAAACCATTGCAATCGGTGCGTTAAGTATTACCTCTTTCCCTAAATTTCATGACGCGGCTGAACCGCACAGCTTTGTGGTAAGTGCTAATGGAATTACCATTGGTATTTTTACGGATATTGGCGCCCCCTGCGAAAATTTGATCCGCTATTTTAAGCAATGTCATGCCGCCTTTCTTGAGGCTAACTACGATGTAGAAATGCTGGAGCAGGGTAGGTACCCTTATCATCTTAAACGACGGATACGCGGCGGGCACGGACATCTTTCCAATGCACAGGCGCTGGAAGTTTTTAAAACGCACAAGCCTCATTTTATGAGCCATGTGCTGCTTGCGCACTTGTCCCAGGATAACAACCGGCCGGAGCTTGTTCAATCACTCTTTGAGGAGCACGCGGGTGACACCACTGTTGTTGTCGCTTCACGCCACCAGGAAACGCCGGTATTCCAGATTGGTGGTACGGTTCAGCAACATGTTCCTGTTTCCGTATACAGCGCGGCTACTGCTGTTCAATATTCTCTTTTTTAATATAATCGGTAAAAAGTACCATAATAGACCTGTATTCTACCATTTGTTGTGGAGATAGGTACTTATCTTTGTGGTATGAAAAAGGCCTTCCCCGTATATGATATATGCACACTTTCTGATTTTAAGCAGGAAGATATCATGGTGAGCCGTTTTGCGCCGTATTTGCAGGTCCATAAAAACCTCCATATGGCCCATAAGCATAATTTTTACCATCTGGTATTATTTACAGAAGGAGGGGGGACACACGCTATAGATTTTCAAAGCTTTTTGGTGAGGCCCTGGCAGATCTATTTTATGATCCCCGGCCAGGTGCATAGCTGGAGTTTTGAAGGGCATATTGATGGTTATGTGATCAACTTTTCTCCAGCCTTTTTCCAATCGTTCCTGGTGGAGCACGATTATTTGACCCGGTTCCCATTCTTTAGCGGGGATGTAGCAGATGAGGTTATTGACCTGCCCGCTGAGATTAGGGAAAATGTGAAGGAAGTTTTTGAGCAGATGCTGGCCGAAAGCGCAGCTCCTACACGAATGGGGACCGATATGGTTAGGGTGCTGATGTTGCAGCTGTTTATTTTGGTTGCGCGGTTAAATCCGCCAAAGCAGCAGAGCCAGGCATCTGCTTATGGTTTTACGGTACTCAAGAACTTTCAGCAGCTTATAGAGAAAAATTACCGGGAGCTGCGTTTGCCTAAAGACTATGCAGCCTTGTTATACATTACCCCAAACCATTTAAATGCGCTTTGTAATGATCTGCTCGGTATTTCTGCAGGCGAGCTGATTCGCAGGAGGGTAGCGCTGGAAGCCAAAAGAATGCTGGTGAATATGGACCTCACCATAGCTGAGATTGCATCAAATCTCAGTTTTGCAGATAACTCTTACTTCAGTAAGTTTTTCAAAAAACAAGTTAGTCTTACCCCCGAAGAATTTAGGAAACAGATAACACAGAAAAATCATGAAAACGTTAACTATTGATAAAACCGCTATGGATACTAATCATCAGCATATACCATCTCAGCTTAGTGCAGCTATACATGCTAAATGCCCTAAATGCCGTACAGGTAATATGTTTCAAAACAGGATGTACAGCTTTAAAGGACAAAAGATGTATGAAGAATGCCCTCACTGCGGTTTCCATTTTGAAATAGAACCAGGTTATTTTTATGTGGCTATGTTTGTGAGTTATGCCATTAATGTGGCGCTGATGGTTACGGTTGCTGTAGGAACATATATTCTTACAAAGAGTGAAAATCCGTGGGTTTATGCACCGTTGGTGCTCATCGCTGCATTTGCGTCGTCACCGTTCAATTTCCGTTATTCAAGGGTGATCCTGCTTTATTGGTTAACTCCGGGATTACATTATGACCCAAACAGAGCTCGTAGAAATTCGTCTGAACGTAAAGTAAATTAAGCTTCCAGAGGATAAGCAAAGTTTAGGATTGTCTTGAATTGACATGGCATCAAACTGCGCGATGCAGCGTGTTACCATGTTAATTCAATCTCCCAATTTCTACAATTGAGTACTGACCGCCATTAAATAACAGCTTTTTGGCATCCTTTATGCCCTTTCAAATTTAATTGAAATTTAACTGTTCAATAAGGGAGATTATTTAAAGGAGGCGTATGAAAAAGTTAAGTTTATTGGCAGTGGTTGCCGTTTGGATATTTACTGCAGAGGCAAGTTTTGCGCAAACCGCTGCCGGATCAAATAAATCAAAGAGTAGTTCGTCAACTTCGGCTGTAAGCAAAAAGAGTTCAGTAAGCAGCAAAAGTAAAGTGAGCAGAACGCACAAGCACCGGTCCGTTAAAAAGACAGGAGCTGCAAGGGATACCACGGGTGTTGTAACCACATCAGGCTCTCTGAGTAATATGTGCATTATCAAATTCTAACGCGGCAGATTATTACGGTTTAAGTTATGTTTAACAAGCTGTAATAATCTGCTTTTCTATTTGTTATTATTCACGTAGGCCATTAACTGGCGCGCAAGATCATCTGGGTCCAGTATAGCCGATGGATGGTCATGTTCGATAATACTGATAGGCATGCCCGAAAACAGGGAGCTATCCGGGGTTTGCGTCATGATATATCCGCCTTCACGAGAGATAGCAATTGCCCCATCCAGGCCATCATCCCCGGCTCCCGATAAAACAATCCCAATTGCTTTCTCCCCAAAGTCTGCTGCGAGTGACCTGAAAAATATGTTAATGGCCTTGTTGACAATTTCATATGGCATACGTTCCCGCACAATCAATTCGCCATCCTCAACTGTCACAAAAGTATTCTCAACCATTAGATAGATATTCCCCGGATTGATAACCGTATTTTCTCTGACACTTATAATCGGCAGGTTGGTGTGGGCAGACAGCAATTTACCTAATCTGCTTTTATAATCTCGCTTAATGTGGGTAATAACAATATAGGCGATCTCCGGGTCAAATGGTACATGATCAAAGAATTTACCCAATGCCTCAAGGCCGCCTCCCGACGCGCCCACGCCCACCGCGAAAAAGTCCCTCTTCATTTCAAGTTACTGCTTAAATAATACGCACGTGAATAATAAAGGCACTGTGTGCGGTTTTGTTTAAAGAAATATAACTTTTTAATAAAGCCGCTAAGTCTCAAATGTTTGCATTTGCAAAAACAAAATAAACTTGTGGGTATTATTATTAATTATAAGAAAATAAAATCCATCACCTATGAAAAAAATATTGACTTTTATTATTGCCGCTGCTGCTTTATTATTTGGAGCAAATGCAAACGCTCAACGAGCAGATACCACGAGGAGGGGGCATCACATGCCCGATTCCATTAAAGTAAGCCATTGGTTACGTACGCCAATTTACGGTTCATTTTCAATAAGAGCTACCTACCGCAAAAGTAATCTGAACCAGTTGAACAACATATTAGTTCATGAAGGGCTTGCAGGCTTGGGTAATAGCAACCTCTGGCTTGATCTTACCTCTTTCCATATGCGCCACGAACTGCTTTTGGAAGATGGTATTGGTTTTACACCTACCGTCCAGTCAACCAATAATGGCATGAAGGCACTGTATAATCAATTTCAGCTTTATCTGAGATTAGGATACAATGTTACACCTAACACTCCGGTAAGATTATTCCCGTTTGTCGGAGCCAATTTATCAGATGGATTGCTGCGAATTCATGACAATAACACCGGTTCTAACGATTTTGCACAAACCTTAATGGGTGGATCGCGCAGCCGCAGCTATAATCAGTGGCGCTTTGGTATTGATTTGGGTGCAGGCCTGGATTATGCTATTCCGGCTAAGCCGAAGCATTACGACTATTTTACCGTAGAAAGAAATGTGCCTATCGGTGTGAGGGTGGGGTATTTTATCCAAACCAATAACAGCGATTGGTATCTCGACGATTATAAGCTGGTTAACGGCCCTGATAATAAGCAAAGTGCGTTCTTTGTATCGGTTAATATTGGTTTGGGTTATGTGTTAAGAAAAAGAAACTCAACCGATGATGGATATTAATCCAGTCAGATGGGAGTGCGTTGAGTTAAAAATAGTTTAACTTTGATATGCACTCCCTTTACTATGAATACTTCAAACCGAATAAGAGCTATTATTACCGGAGCCACCGGCATGGTAGGCGAGGGCGTATTGCACCAATGCCTGCAACATCCCGAGGTTGAGGCGGTGCTGGTGGTTAACCGCAAACCATGCGGCGTGGTACATCCTAAGCTTAAAGAGATTATCCATGTGGATTTTTTTGATCTTTCGGGTATAAAGGATCAGCTTGCCGGGTATAATGCCTGTTACTTTTGCCTCGGCGTATCTTCTGTTGGGATGAAGGAAGAACAGTATTACAAGCTCACCTACACGCTTACCCTTCATTTTGCTGAAACCGTAAGCAACGTTAATCCTGAGATGGTGTTTTGCTACGTATCAGGAGCTGGTACTGACAGCACCGAAAAGGGACGCTCTATGTGGGCACGCGTGAAAGGTAAAACCGAGAATGATTTGATGAAGATGCGGTTTGAAAAAGTGTATGCATTTCGTCCGGGTTTCATTAAGCCAATTCCGGGGCTAAAAAATGTGCATTCGTTCTACAAATATATCAACTGGCTTTTTCCACTCGGCCGGACCATCTATCCTAAAGGATTTTGCACTTTGCACGAACTTGCCACAGCTATGATCAACATTAGTTTGTATGGCTATGCCAAGCAGGTGATAGAGGGCGATGATATTATTGTTCTCGGCAAAGCTGATTACGCAAGTTCGCTGTAATGGGCCACTACCTTGTCAACCTTTCCACTCTCATTAAATTGCATAAACTCCGCCGACTTTTTCCCGCCGATGGTGGTGTAATATAGCACAACCGATGATACGCCCGAAAGTACCTGGTGCAGGTCAAAATGCAGATCTGGAAATCTGCTTAGTCCTGTGGTGAAGTACGCCTGCAACGTTGTTTTATTGTTAATTCGCCCGGAGGGATCAAAACCAAGCTTGGCGACCAATGGGGAGCAGAAGTCAATATCGTCTGCATAGTGACTCATAATGGCCGCTATGTTATGGCTGTTCCAGGCGTTGATCCACTCCTGGGCAAAATGGTTTGGAAAAGATTGATCCATAAGTTGTTAGGTTAGCGCTTGCAATATACAACAAGTGATGCCTTTGCCAAAGTATGCTGACCAAGCAAGAATCCGGTCAATGCGCCTGATGATGATGCAGTGGTGCCAAGCCTTTCTGTATCAAGGGCGTAAATGGTGATCATGTACCGGTGCGGTGCATCATTAACCGGAGGGCATGGGCCAAGGTAACCGGCAAATCCGGCATCGTTAACACTTTGAAGGCTTCCACCTGGCGCAAGATTCGCCTTGGTATCGCCCGCATTCTGTTTAAGTTCACGTACCGTGCCGGGGATGTTTACCATGATCCAGTGCCAGAAACCGCTTCCGGTTGGGGCGTCAAAGTCATACATGGTCACTGCAAAGCTTTTGGTAGCCGCTGGCGCATTGGACCAGTTCAGTTCGGGCGAGTTGTTGCCTCCGCTACAACCAAAGGCGTTGGCTGTAAATTCGTTGGTGAACTGACCGCCAAGGGAATTGCTTTTTAAAGTGAAGGTTTGGGCGAAGGCCGTGCCGGCCATAAATGCCGCCAATAATAAACAGGCAATAAATTTCATATCGGTTATGTTTAAATCCGATTCAAAATTCGGCATAACCCTTACCTGTACATTAATGCGATCAGTTCAAAGAACTATTGCAAAAAGTTCAAACTGCTGCCTTTAATTGCCAGCCAGCTGGCGTAGTGCCATACTTTTTCTTAAAGGCAGTATTGAAGTTAGATAAGTTTTCATAGCCATAGACCAGGTAAAGTTCGGTAGCTTTTTTACCCGCAGCAAGGTCAGCGCAGGCGGTCTCGAGCTTTCTTTCCCTGATATATTTTTGAGGTGACACGCCATAAAGCTTCTGAAAGTCGCGCTTGAAGGATGACAAACTTCTATTGGCAAGGAAAGCGAGTTCATCAAGCGTAAGATTATTGAACAGATTGTGCTCTATGAGGTTTTTAAGCGATTTTTCTGCTTTTGATTGTGCCCCTGCTATGGCAAAAAGCTCATCCGGATATAGCTCATACAAATTAAGCAGCAACTCGTTGAGCTTATGGGCAGCCATTGCAGGTGAAAGAGTCTGTTGCTGCTCTATCAGTGTTTGCATTTGAGCTATATAGGTAGATAGATAGCTGGTTCTTTCAAATAGAATATAGTCTGGTGTTCTTTTTACTTTTGAAGATGCTTGATGTTGCTGGTCCGCTAAAAAGTTGAGGAGGAACCGGGCTGGAAAGAATATAATAAAGCTGTTGTATTTATTCTTGTTCAAACTGTGCTCGGCCATAATAGAGTTGCCTTCCGGAATTAAAATACCGTAACCCGGTTTAATAATGGTATTCTCCTCATGCCGGTAAATAGCCTTTTGGCCGTTTAGCACAAAGCTGATAGCAAATTGATTAAACACAACCCGGTTTTTGTCAAATCCGCCGCGCTCCAGATAATTCACAAAGGATATTTCGCCGGCGCTAAGCTGCGCCTGCTGTTTTACTGCCTCAGGTACGGGTATTGCAATCATTACTCATTGGGTAAGTAGGCAAATTAATGATCTTTAATGCAGAATCAGAAGCCCTAACCGGTTTAATGTGAAAAGAGGAAACAGGTATTTCCCATGCCGCACAACAATGCATGCTTCCTCTTTTCCATAATTTTATAACTCAAACTCAACTATTACCTTCCAGGTAGTTTTTGAGCGAGGTGCCGGTAATATAGGTCCAGCCTTCTTTAAAGTTGTTTTGGTTAAAGTCGGGTTGATCAGCAGGGAAGGTATCTAAGCCGGCGTGGGTAAGCACCAGTCGTGTTTCTTCACCTTGCGGAAATAACTCAAAGGTTACCAGGCTATCACCGGGGTAGCCGTCGTAACGCCAGGTGTAGGCTAATTTTTGTTGGGGTACTACCTCTGTAATGCGGCATAAATGCAGGTATTTGTTTTCTTCCGTCCCGCCGGTAAAGCTAAATTCGAAGCCAACTTGTGGTTTAAAGTCGGCCAGGTCAAAATACCATTTTTTCATTTCGTCCCGGTCGGTAAGGGCCTTCCATACTTTTTGAACCGGCGCTTTGTAGGTCCGTTCAAATTGCAAAGGTTCGTTTTTCATATCGTGTGTTTATTGGTTATTATCATCCAGTAATTTGCCTAACAGGTGCAGTTTATCGTTCCAGTATTTTTCAAAGAAAGCAAACCAGTTGGTCACTTCTCTGAAACCGTTTTGGTTAAGCATGCAGTATCGCTCCCGTCCCGATTCCTCTATCCTGATCAGCCCCGACTCGTGCAATACCTTTACGTGCTTAGATACGGCCGGCCTGCTCATGTCAAAATTTTCGGCCAGTGCATTAATAGGCAGGGCCTGCGCTGCCAGCAGTATCAATATAGCGCGCCTTGTAGGGTCGGCTATGGCCTGAAACACATCAAGCTTTTTTTTGCTCATAGTTGTTTTAAAACTTCTTCCAATCTTTTCAGCACCTTGAGCTTATAGCCTTTCTCCATGATGATGCTGCTAAAGTAATTTTTAAAGCCCTTGTAGCCGCGGTGTTCCAGCTTAAGCAAGGTGCCGTTATCCTGAGGCGTTAAAGTCCAGGTAAGGGTAGTGTCAAGGTTGATTACTCCAGGCTTTGGGCCGCCTTTCCAACTGTAAGCTAATTTTCTTTGGGGAACAACCTCCAGCACTTCACAGTACACAATGCCGTCCCAGGCTACTCCGGGGCGCGGCTTATCCTTAAAATTAAAATGATGGCCCACTTCGGCTTTAAAGTCGTTTTTCATAAACCATTTACCCAGCAGTTCGGGCGTGGTTAGGGCTTCCCATACTTTTGCGGTAGAGTGGGGGAAGAATAGCTCAATAACAATATCTCTTTGCATTTATGTAACCCATTGGTTACGCAAATATAGGTAACCTGTTGGTTACGCAAAGTCTTTTTGTAAATATTTTTATTTATTCGAGATCATTCGTTTCAAAGCCATAATATAACCATAATGAAGGCCTTCGTGAAATGGTAAAAAGTTTAAGGCATCATCCACGCTGATAACATCGTTGCCATAAGGTGTGGTCCAGGCGGTATAATTGGCGAAAATTTGCTGGTCGTAATCGGCTTTTAATATCTCGAGCGAGGTAAAAAGGAGTTCCCGTATTTCGGTAAATTCAGCATCGGTGATAAAGCTTTCCGGTTTGGTGCCCTTTTGATATTTGGCAATAAAGCTATCAGCAATGCGGGGTTGAAGATTGCACCTGCTATAACAGAGGCGCTGTTGAGTAGCTATCAAATGGGCAACATTCCAGGCTATATTATTGTTGAAGCCGTCAGGAATTTCGTTAAGCTGGTCTATGGTAAGGCCACCGATTAAGTTTAACAGGGTTCTGCGTGTATGGGTAATAATGTCAATAGCTGGTGCCATAAGATAGTAGGGTTTAAATTAACCAAATGTATTAAATAATATTTTCAGTTATTATTACTATCTTACTGTACCCAAACCAATTATTACTATCATGTCTCAAAAAGCTGCTTTTACCCAGAAAAGGTTTTTGGTAACCTTTGGGTTCGTTACTTCGCTGTTTCTGATGTGGGGTTTGCTGCTTTCTATGAGCGATGTGCTCAATAAGCATTTTACCAACGTGCTTCATCTGTCAAAGTCTCAAACGGGCCTGATACAATTTTCTGTATTCGGTGCTTATTTTATTATGAGCATTCCGGCCGGTTATTTTATGAAAAAATATGGCTACAAGCCCGGCGTCTTGTTAGGGCTCTGTTTGTTTGCCTTAGGTACCCTGTTGTTTGTGCCCGCAGCTCATGCAGCTTCTTTTGGATTTTTCAGGATAGCGTTGTTTGTAATGGGATGTGGCATGGCCACGCTGGAAACAGTGGCCCACCCGTTTGCGGCTGCACTTGGCGATCAGCGTACCAGCGAGCTCCGTCTAAATTTTGCGCAAACCTTTAACGCTATCGGAACCATCATTGGCCCGGCATTGGGTGCATGGGTGCTGTTGCGTACCTCCCAGCCCGGCTCAACAGATCTGTCATCGGTAAGAATACTTTATGTGTGCATCAGCGTTGTGATCATTCTGCTGGCGGCTGCGTTTGTGATGCTTAAGGTCCCTTCGCTTGCTGCTCCGCATGCTACCGACCCGCATGTGGACATCGAGGCGGTAAACGTTGATACCGAGCCCGGCAAGCCATTGTATGAGCATAGTCATTTTGTTTGGGCCGCCATTGCGCAGTTTTTTAACGTTGCAGCACAAGGAGGTACGTGGGCCTATTTTATATTTTACGGCAGCGAGGTAATGGGCTTTACTGCCGAAAGGGCAGGCGTATACATGAGCTTATTTATGGCCATGATGGCCGCTGGCCGTATCGTAGGTACTTCGTTGATGAAATATGTAGCTCCGCATACCTTGCTAGCCATCTTTGCGGTCGCCAACATTATCATGTGCCTCATTGTGGCCCAGGCCTGGGGCCTATCGTCCTTCATTGCGCTATTGATGATCAACTTCTTCTTCAGCATCATGTTCCCAACCATTTTTAGCCTGGGACTCAAAAATCTGGGCAGCCATACTCAGCAGGCATCATCATTTATCTCGATGGGTGTGGTGGGCGGTGCTTTCTTTCCGTTGCTGATGGGACTGGTTGCTAATCATAACGTGGCTCATGCTTATTATTTACCTATTATCTGCTACATCGTGATCTTTTTATTCGGCTGGAAGCTTTATAAGGTGAAATAAGCTTCCGTCCATAACAGTATTTTATAGTTCAGATATTATATCATACTTGCCCAGGCGATTATTTTTTGTTAGAGATTTTAACGCTACTGTTCGGCCTTGTAAATCGTTTAATCTGCCGGTCAGTATTGCAGAACTACCGTACGATCATCCGTCAATACCTTGACCGGTATTTTTTTGTAACTACTCATTTTGTTTTATCGTACAACTTAAAAAAATGAAAGTAGCGCGAACAATAAGTGTACCTAAAAGCAATATGAAGGCTCTTGTATTGATGGCCTTCATCGGCGGAAATTTAGCTGTACTTTTGGCGTTTTACATCCTTTTTTTGAGCTGACCCTTGCCTGTTTAGGTAAAATAATTTGAAGATAAGATGGAGTATTTGCAGTGTGCTATGGCGACGTATGCAAAAAAAGTTTTAAAGTTTGCGTTGCTTTTTCTAGGTGTATTTTTGTTGTCCAGACCAGCACATGCTGCTACTTATTACTTTTCAAGCTCTTTGGGTAATGATGAGTATACCAGTATACAAGCTCGCAATCCTTTAACTCCCTGGAAGACGCTCAATAAATTAAACTCCTTTTTCAAAAATTTGGGGGCCGGGGATTCTATCCTATTCAAAAGAGGTGAAGTATTTTATGGTTCCATTATAGCAGACAGGGCCGGGGCGGTATTTTCTCCTATTTATTTTGGCGCTTATGGGGCAGGTAATAAACCTGAAATCAGCGGCTTATCAGCTTTGACAAATTGGAAGATGGTTAAACCCGGGGTTTACGCAGCCCCATGCATAGCAGGTGGAGCTACCCTGATTATCAATAATAAACCTCAGGCACTGGGCCGTTATCCTAATAAAGGGTATCTAACCTACCAGTCACACAATGCCAACAGTTCTGTTACCGGTGCTCCCCTGGCGGAAGATTGGACCGGTGCTGAAGTGGTGATCCGTAAAAATAGGTGGGTGATTGATAAAGCTGCTATTACGGGTCAATCCGCAGGTACTCTTTCTTACAATGGTAGCAGCCAGGCTGCGCCAACCAATGGATACGGCTATTTTATCCAAAACAGCTTAAAAACGCTGGATCAGTTTGGCGAGTGGTATTTTGATCCTACTCAAAAACTGATGTACGTTTATTTTGGTAACCGCAACCCTGCTTCGTATCATGTAAAGACTAATGCGGTGGAAAACCTGGTGGATATTAAAAGATTAGGTTACATCACTTTCGAAAATTTAACGTTTACCGGTGCAGGCAATAATGCCTTTAACATTATTCAATCGAGAAAGATTACGGTTAAGAACTGTAATATTAATTTGGCGGGCGCCGATGCTGTGTTTGGCAACTACTCGCCATTTGTTACGGTTGATAACTGCAATGTTAACTATGCCTTAAGCGGCGGCGTTAATCTTGATGGTGGTTGTGTTAATTCGGCAGTAGCTAATAACTATATTAAGAATGTTGGACTGTTAGCCGGTATGGGGAAAAGCGGAACCGGTACTTATGAGGGTATCACTTCATTTGGTGGAAATACCCGTATTGAGAGGAATCGCATTGACAGCGTGGGTTATAATGGGATATACTTTGGCGGTTCTGATTCTTATGCTAAAAATAACTACATCACCTACTTCTGCATCACCAAAGACGATGGCGCCGGCATTTATATTGGCGATTGGTCAAAAACGATAAATAAGAAAGTGGTAGGCAATATTGTTTTGCATGGCATTGGCAATGGAGCAGGCACCAATTATCCGTCATCATTGCAGGCGGAGGGTATTTATATCGATGATAATACGGAGAGTGTGATTATTGCAGATAATACTGTTTCCTTGTGTGCAAACAACGGTATCAAAATTCATAATGCTAAAGACATAGCCGTTTATAACAATACCGTTGTTAATAATGGCGTACAGTTGCGGCTGGAGCAGGATCATTACGTGGCCACCAGTTCGGTTATCCGTAATAACCAGATCCGGAACAATGTTTTTATTTCAACAAATGCCCGTCAGGCGGCGGCTAAGTTTTCCAGCCATCAGGACGATATTCACTCATTTGGTCAGCTCGAAAGTAATTTTTATAGCCAACCAAAAACAGGCGGGGAGGCTATTGTGACCACTGTTGTGCGCAACGGTAAGGATGTTAAGCAACATTATAGCCTTTCAAACTGGCAGTCTGTTTATGGTAAGGATACCTTATCTACAGAGGTTCATACTGCTGATAACCTGCTTTTTGAATATAATGCCACTGGCGCTGCTAAAACCATTTCATTAAACAAGCCCTATATTGATATTCATAATAACGTGCGTACCGGTAAGGTAAGGATTGATCCTTATTCTTCAATTGTGCTGGTTTCCGGAGAAGCCGGTATGCAGGCTCGCGTTTTAGCGAGCAAATAATGCTGGCGTTATGCCCTGCACCCTAATCAGGGCATAACCACATTATTGTAACTCTGTCCGCCAATTAGCTGTTTAACCTTTTCTTTGACGATAAGCTGCAGAAATAACGGGCCGAAATATAAATATCTTTTCCAAAGGCGTTTAGGTTCCTTAACCAGCCGGCCGAGCCACTCAAGTCCCATATTGATCATAAACTCACTTGGGCGCTCAATAGTACCGGCGTAAAAATCAAACACGGCCCCAATTGTACAGATCATTTTTGTTTTAATCTCATGTTTGTGATCGCATGCCCATTTCTCCTGTTTAGGGGCGGTCATACCTACAAAAAGAATATCAGGCTTAAAGGCGTTGACGGCCTTGATCATCTCCTCGTTATCTTCCCGGCTAAAGTGCGCTTTGTAAGGCGGGGAGTAGGTTTCAACTTTAACGTTAGGGTATTCTATCGCCAGGCGATCTTTTATCTTCTGTAAGGTGGCCTCGGTTGAGCCAAGGTAAAAGCAGCTGCCTCCTTTTTTATTTAAATTAGCCAATACGTGTTGATGCAGATCGGCGCCGGCAATCTTATGTATCTTTCGTCCGGTAAGCCAGCGGGCAGCTGCAACCACGCCAATACCATCCGGCAATAAAACATCCGACTTCTTTAACGACTCCTTAAAAGCGCTGTCCTGGTTGGCCATGCAATAAGAATATTGGTTTATGGTATTAACCAACAAAGTAGACTTTGAAGGTAGTTCGTTTAAAGACTTCGTAAATAGAGGATAGTCTATAAAACTATATGGTTGTTGTTGAGAGATCATGGTGTTGAGCTTGCAGAGTATTGTAAGTGTAATCTTGTATTTTTCTATAGTTAAATCTTGTAACCAAATTGACGATCGTTTCTTGGTAATTGTGCTTGTAACTTAATATTTTGTTGTTACGGTACAGTAATTCCAATATCTATGCCAACGTTTATTTTAGTGATCGAAATAACGTTTAGTAAAGTAATTTTATTCTAAAAATTATATAATTCTTCTGTTAGAATATTTTTTTCTTATTGGTTATAAATAAACAAAAGAAACAACACAAAAAAAGGAGTTGGGAGGATCTGCGTTAAAAGGTTATTCTATCGGAAATGGGTGAAAGTATGTTCAAATAAAAGTACACTTTTTTAAGTGACTGTCTTCTTTAGAAAATTAAGTTTCTGAAATGTGGATTTTATTTTCCTTAGGAGAAACTTAGCTTCTATTTCTGTGAATTACTTAGGTTTGAAAATGACATAAAAGTCATTTTAATGACTATGTTAACTTTTAGTTTACTTGTATCGGGCTTCATATTCTTTTTTATGAAGTTCAAGATCTTCCGCTGAGTTAAAACGGTTACCAATTTTTTTGGCCGGCACACCTGCATAAATGGAAAACGGCTCAACATCTTTGGTTACTACAGACCCTGCAGCTATAATACTCCCCTGATGTATAGTGACGCCACTCATGATAGTGCTGCCATAGCCTACCCAAACATCGTCTTCAATAATAGTAATAGAATTGAGGCCCAGCCAGTTGTAATCAGGATCGCGTATTTGCGAAGCGAGTCTTATTGGTACGCCTATTTGCTGATAATGATGGTCATATCGCCCTACCAGGGCTACCCGGTTGGCCCATATCACATTATCGCCAATAATAACATCGCTTTCAATAAATGAGTCGCGGCCTATGTAGAAGTTTTTGCCAATCTCTACTTTTTGCCTGGCCCAGATCCGTACGCGCGTTCCGCTATGAAAGCCCGGTCCGATTTTGTATCTTCTATAAATAACTCTTCGGAGAAATTCATTTCTCAGCTTCTTCAAAAGGCGTACGGCAGACATATTGATTCACTGCAGATAATATAGTTTCAGATAATTCTATGGCTACGTAAGCTTTACTAAATATAGCGCCTTTTTTTAAATTTCTGATTTTTATTTCAGATCTTAAATTATTGGAGTCTAAAAGTTTTTCTATTGCTTTAGAAACGCTTTCGCTATTTTTTGATTCCACCCAAATACAATTTTCGGGCTCGCTCAGGTAGTCTATAGCCGCGCGGGTAGGGGTGGTGATCACCGGCATACCTGCTGCAACAGAGTTAAATAAAGACATTGGAAAACCTTCGGGGAAAAAAGTAGGAAATACCAGTATGTCACAGTTAGCATAAAAGGTTGTCACTTCTTTCTCCGGCACAAATCCGGTAAAGATCACCCGACCTTTCAGTCCCAGTTTTTCTGACAGTTCTTTTAGATTTTGTTCTTCGGGTCCCCAACCTACAATCAGTAGAAAAGCTTTGTATTTATCTTTAAGTTTTGCAAAAGCCTCAATTACTTCGTAGATACCTTTTTCTCGGATGAGCCGGCCAACAAAAAGCAAGGTGCAATAGTCGGACGGAATAATGAATCTTTCCCTAAATTGAGGATCAGGTTGGAAATGATCCGTCCTGACGATATTCTTCGTTACAAATACTTTAGTGGCAGGCAGGTAACCCGCTTCTATAACCTGGTTCCTTTCTTCGCTTGAAAGAAATAGCCAGGCCGAAATGTTTTTTTTGAGAAAGGGGATAACCGTTTTTCCAATAATAAAGTCTTTTCTTTCAAAAGCAGTCAGATCCGAGCCATGCGATTTGAGGATGAATGATACTTTACGGCTATAGAAAATTTTGACTATCGAGATGGTAATAAAATCGCGTATACCGGCCAGCGCCTCCACGCGCGAGTTGAAATAAATCACGTCCGGCTTAAATCGCCGCGCTATCTTAACAAGGTTAAGCGCATTTTGAACGATCACTTTTAAACGCCCCAGGGCCGAACTTACTCCCTCTTTTGCTGCGTAGGGAAATTGTCCGCACTCGAAGCCTAAATCCTGTAGTCCCTCAAGTTCGTCAAGTGCAATTTCAACGTGGTGACGTGTCGGTATGCTAAATAATATTCGAGGTTTGTCCATCAGGGATAATCATCGGTGCAACAATATCTTTTCTTTTTCGCTCAACTCCAGGGTTGCCGGTTACCACACTATATGGCGAAACATTTTTAACAACAACGGCTCCGCTTCCAATCAGTACATGATCGCTCACCACAATACCGCCGATGATGCATACGTTACTGCCAACATCAACATTGTTGCCAATAACGGGCGACCGGCTAAAGCCGCCGCCGGGGAGCTGTTTGTTACCGATGGTGGTACTTTGTCGCAGGGTGCAGTTTTCGCCTATGATAACCTGGTTGGTCATCACCAGTGCCTGGCCGTGGTAAAGCCGTAAGTTTTTACCAATTTTTGTGTTCCACGGTATTTCAATGCTGAAAAACCATTCTACCAGTATACGGTAGAACAACAGGTACAAAAAACCGATATAGTAGTATATTTTGCGGGTTGAGCAGAAATTGGCAATACGGAACAACAATAAAATAATGCGGCCCTTGATATTGCCTTTATTGGCCTTCCAATCTTGAAATATAAATTGAAAAAAGTTCATCTTAAGCACACCTAAAATTATCCGGATATATATTTGCCATAGGGTAGTTTACTAATGAGGTAAACAAGCCCGAAACTAAGTATCATGCACAGAACCGAAACTAATGGTATGCCCACAAGCGGATTGATCAGCTTATAGTCGAGTCCGTAATGCACCATAAAATTCAATAGGAAAGGGTGGCTCAGGTAAATGCCATAGCCATAAGCGCTGGTTATTTTTCTGAGCTTGTTTAAACCGGTGTTTCTGGCTGGGCGGGATGAGCCTTTCATCAATATAAATACGCCCGTACTTAGTATACCTACATTTACCGTTAAAAAATCATAAAAGATGCCAGAAAAGTTTGCGACGCGTTGTGTAGCCAGATAAGTACCACAAAAAGTTACGGCAAAGCCGACAGTGACCAACAGTAATGCGGCGCTTACCGTTTTGTCGGTAATGACTATACGGTCGGAGATATAATATCCAAGAACCAGGTAACCGAGATATCCGCCAAAATAGCGAAGGTCTAAAGCGGTGTTATCGAGGATGTTAAATTGTTTTAAAGTTAACACTATTATCCATATACTCAAAAAATAATGAATGGTTTTATTATTTGCTGTTTTTATCCAGGGTTGGATAATAGGTATAAACAAGTACAGGCCGATGAGCATATAAACATACCATAAATGATATTCGGCTCCCTGGGTTACCAATTGCCACAACCATGCCCCTAAACCAATATGCTGACCACTTTTTAACCTGATCATCAGCTTGAAAAAAATATAAACGGCGCTCCAGAAAATAAACGGCGTTAATATGCGATTAAACCTTTTCCTTAAAAAATAGCGCGGACTGATCTCCTGCGGCAGGAGCAGGCTACCGGTTATCATTACAAACAAAGGCACACTGCATCTAAACCATGATTCATAGAAGTTTGCAACCCACCAGCCGGTAGTAATATTTCCGTGAAGGGCTTCGGACCCTACGCCATAGGCGGATACGTGGATGCCAATAACGGCCAAAGTGGCAAATATTTTAATATTGTCAATCCAGGTTAATTGTGCCTTATGTGTGCCTACGGCTTGAGCCATTAACATTTTTTTATGAAGCCTGTTTTGTGCGTTTAATTACCTCTGTTTGTGTTAACTTACAATAGGTATACATCAACCACTTATAAAGCCGGGGCGAGAGAAAGAAAACGTTACAAGCATACTTGTGTTTTTTTCTGAGGCCACTCTTTTCGCGGATGAAGGTTTTGTATCCTCTTAAAGTGTCAATTACCCGGTTATAGCTTTCCTCATACATTTTTTGTGGCGCCAACAGCAATAGGTTAAGCAGCGAAATGTTGGCCACAATATCAAATACCTGTGCATGGGGCAGGCTCGCCTCATCTTTCTGGGCCACTAGCTTAACCATTTGGTTGGATACCTCTATGGTTTCAAGGTATTTGGGGTTAAAGGCGCTCATGCTGGCTGAGTTTTCTCTTACCTCGTAATTGTATTTTACCACATTCTCAAACACGGTTTTTTGTGCCAGTAAAAAGGCTTTGCAGGTGTAAAGAATGTCCTCGTAAATGTGACCTTCCCATTTTATCTGTTTGGCTATAGCGGCATGGTATATCTTGTTGTTGGCGCTGCGGTCGAGTTCCCCTTGCAGGCAAAGGTCCAGCGCTTGGGTATGGTTGAGCGCGACGGGGCCGGGTTGTTCCTGCGGTTTCAGTACCTTGCCATTGGGGAAGATCACCTGGAGGCGACACACAGAAATATCGGCATTAAAATTAACCGCGTTATTAACCAGCAGCTCAAACATATCGGGCGCAATGGTGTCGTCGCTATCGATAAATCCGATGTAGGTTCCCGTTGCACGCTCAACGCCTGTATTGCGTGCCCCAGAAGGGCCGCCATTAGGTTGGTTAATGGCAATAATGCGTTTATCCTGCTGTGCATATTGCTCACATTTGCGGCCGCTGCCATCACTAGAGCCATCGTTTACCAGTATCAGCTCAAAATCTGTAAATGTTTGGTTAAGAATGGCCCGCACGCAGTCGTCTATATAATTTTCTTTATTATATACCGGAACAATGATGGAGAGCAGTGCCATAACAAATACTTATTTATCGGTAACGGCAGTATTAAATGATCCGGCGGTGCTAAGCTTCCGTCGCTGATTCATAAATATCAATGCGGAGGACAGCAGCAGGATGGCAGAAAAGCAAACAAAGAATATCACCGAACTAACTACAGCCATAAAATGCTGACAAGCCAGTATAGTTAACACCAATGCCGAGTAAAAAAAGAGGCAATGCGTTAGCGTCATCAACTTTCTTCGTATCAGGATAATATCCTGTAAAATATGGAATACCAGAAACGATACAAATACCGAATAATTGACCACGGCCAGATCTTTAACCAAAGAGAGGCCAATGAGGCAGCCAGCCACATTGATAATGAGGCTGAATATATTGAGCCACATATCCAGCTTTTCTAATTTGATAGCCACAATAAGGTTAGCCTGCAGCAGTACGGTAGGCATCAGCAAAAAGGTTAAAAACATTTGCTGCGAACAGGTTACCGCGCCGGGGTAGCCTTTTCCAAATGCCAGCGGAATAAGTACATCCGAGAAGGAATACATGAAAACATACGACAGGATGGCAAATACCGTGTAGGCAAAAAAGATGTTCTTATAAAGCTGCTTTAACCCGTTAATATTGTTTTCGTTAAAGAACTTAATAAACTGGGGATAAATGGTGGCGGACGCTACAACAGGCAGAATCTGCAGCACGGAGAATATGCGGAACGAAATTTCATAATCGGCCACGTTGCTCAATGGAAGCATTTTGGAGATAATGATATTGCCGATTTTCCAGTAGATGATGGAGATACTGCCGATCACAATAAACTGCCAGTTCTTAATGATGAGAACTTTTAGATCGTTATAAGATATACTGGCTCTCCACAATGATCCAAGACTAAGGCTGTTAGCTGAGCCAAGTTTGATAAACAGGCTCAGTGTCATCATCCTTATGGCTATCATCCCTACAGATAACATCACCGTTGAAAATGGATGGATAAACAACAAGCAGCCTACCACCAGTTTTAAAAAGCCGTCGATCACTAATATCTTGGCCGACTTTTGCTGTTCGTTTTCGGCAATATTGAGTGTTTTGATGGCATTGATAAAGTTATCAAATATGATATTGGTACCCAGGATTATGCACAGCACCCGTATTTGCGTATCTGGATAAATGAGATAGGCCAAAACAATGTTTACCAGGTAAAAAAGCATGCCCAAGCCTATCTGGGTCTTCATGAATTTACTGGTAAGCGTTAGTTTTTCCTCATCAATAACATACTGCCTGATAAACCACTGGCCCAGCCCCATAGAAGAGAAGGCAGCAATGATTTGGTATACGGTATTGGATATTAAAAAGCGGGCAAAATCTGAGGAGTTGAATTTACGGGCCACTATTGCAAAAAATCCGCACACAAAAAGTATTTGCAGGATATTGGAAGCAATACCCCAGGCGCTATTCTTTACAAAGGTTGATTGTAAAGCTTTATACTTCTTGTTCCTCGAGTTCGTAAAGATCATCTTCTTCAATAATTTCTTCTTTAAGCGGGTAGGCTACCATCAACACAATAAGCGTAGCAACCATAATTAACAAACGATAATCGTAAATGGAGTAAACGGTGTTAAAAGCAACCATCCAGCTTACCAGCGCCGCCATGAAAAAGGCTACGCGGTTATCATAAATGCCTTTAATGGCGTAGCTTGCACCTCTTACCAGCGGTACGATAAGGTAAAGTGCAAAGATTGCAAAGCCGATAAAACCCAGTTCTACCATAATTTTGAGATAACCGTTTTCTGGCTGATCAAAATAAACTAACTGGCCGTCTTCAACCTCCAGGTACTGGTCTTGTGAGTGCCTGATCACATAGTTTTGATAGTTGTTGGCGCCAATGCCCAGGTACGGATGCTTCTTTGAAATATCAAATGCTTCTTTCCAGAGTTGCTGCCTGAAAAGCAGGTCCTCAGACAAATTCTCCGCCCGGTCAAAAACACCAGAATGGAACGAAAATGCCTTTAACAGGATAAAGCCGCCCACCATTAGTATGATGCCGTAAATACGATATTGTTTGGCCGTCATTAAAAAAACAAGGAGCAAACCGGCAATAAAACCGCCAAAGGCAGACCGGCTTCCGGCCAGACTTATGGCAACTACGGCTAAAACAAATACCAGGTAATTAAGCGCGTAGATTTTTCTTGCCGAACCTTTTTCCACATACAAAAACAGGAAACTGCCCATGGCCAGGTATTGCCCGTGTGCCTGGGAGTCATAGAATACGCCAGGGTAACGGATAATATGAAAAACAGGATCAATGGTATTAGGACTCAATCCGGGGTAGAAGGTGAACTTTAGACCCACTACCACCTGTATGGCCATAAAAACCAGGGCTATAACGTAGCTTGTTTTCAAAGCTTTTATTACTCGCGGGAAGAAGCTCTCGTCTTTAAAACACTCCGTCATTAAGAATCTTGCAAAAATGAACACTGGCAATGTTTTGAGCAGACTGAGATAGGTTTTGCCGGGAAATTCTGAAGCCAGGCCACCCAGCAGTATAATAATGCTGAAAAGTACAAAAAGTACGAAGTAAAAATTGTTCCTGCTTTCCAGGTTGATGGTTATAAAATCTTTAAAAAGAAATATAAAGCAGTAGAAACAAATAATATCAAACGTTTTGAACCCGCCATATGCCTCATAGGTTACTTTAATGTCCATCAGGGGCAAAAGGGTAAGTACAAAAAGCAGGCAGGATTGTACAGTATTTCCTTTATAAAAGATGTTTATTATAAAGAGCAATAATGTTAAACCCGGTAAAACTGTGGTTAAATAATGCTGCATCTCTACTTATGAATAAAAGAGGGTATGGGCGTAAACATTTTTTTAGCAGGTTTAAAACCTGCTAAAAAAATGCTTCATAGATTGGCCAAAAGTTCTTTTATGGCGGCTCTCGCTGTAATAGCTGTTATCATAGCGGTAGCCATAGCCATATTTATTTCTTTTGATGCCGTTGAAAATGATATTCATGTTAGGTAAGCGATCATCGCCGTATATCTCGTGTAAAAACTCTAATTCGTCTTTACCGGTATAGCCCTGGCGCACCACATAGATAGACACGTCGGCAGCGCGTGCAATGATCATCGCATCAGTAACCAAATGCAGGGGCGGCGTATCAATGATCACGTCATCGTATCTTTCCTTCAGTTCGGTTATCAGTTCGATATAGCGATCTTTTTCCAGCAATTCAGACGGATCTGATGGGATAGGGCCGCAGCTGAGTACATCCAGATTTGGAACAACTCCGGATGGCTGTATAATGCTATCTAACGGAATGTTGTAGGAAAGATAATCACTGATGCCAGGATGATCATACGCCAAACCAAACATTTTAGAAACTTTCGGTTTGCGAAGGTCCATTTCCAGGATCACGGTTTTGCGGCCCGATACAGCTAACGATGATGCAATATTGGCGCTTACAAAACTCTTACCCTCTTTAGATACGCTCGAAGTAAAGATAGTAACACGTCCTTTGCCTTCGGTTACATGCTGCTCAGCGAGGACGTTGCCTATAACCATTCCTTTTTGCAGGTTAAGTTGTAAGCCGGCCGGATGCGGCGCCCTGTTTTGATGAACAAAGTTAAGGTTGGTGCGTAGGGCCCTGAATTGCTCGCTGATAAGGAAGTTCTTATCGAGTACCACAATCTGGTTTCTGCCAATATCTTCGTAAGAAATTTCACCAAGGATTGGAATGTCAAGTGCATCGATGTCTTTACGGCTGGTGATCCTGTTGCCAAATGATTCGCGGAAGTAAATGATCAGGAAGGGGATACCCAAACCAATGATCAGCGCAATGGCGGCTACCAATTGTAATCTTGGCCACTTAATATCGCCCACATTGGCACGATCAACTATGCGCGCATCCGGAAAATTAGAGGCATAAGCCAATGACAGCTCTTCCCTTTTTTGCAACAGGTAGGTGTACAGGTTTTCTTTAATATCCTGTTGCCTTTTCATGTCGCCAAACTTACGGTCCTGGATAGGAACGTTATTGATAGAAGCCTGGTAACGACCGTTAAATGATTTTATTTGTGATTTTTGGCTCAGCAACGATGCTTTTATACCCTTTACCGCTTCCCTGATGGCACCTTTAGTTGACGCGATTTGTTTGTTTATCGGGTCAAACATCGGGTTGTTTTCCGGGGTGGTGGCAAGCAAAGCGGTTTTCTTAAGCTGAAGCTGAGATAACTTGTCAACTAAGTTAGTAAGCGTTGGATCTGAAATACCTATAGTAGCTGGCGGATTGTCGGCGTTGGAGTTAACATATTGCTCGATGGTATTAACGGCATTCAACTGTACGTTAACGTCATTAAGCTTTTGTTCACCTGCATTTACGCTTTCGAGGTAGGCTTTGGTTTGAGAACTCAGATCGGCCAAACCCTGGCTGGCGCGGTAACCCTGTACCTGGCTTTCTGAGTGGCTTAACTGGCCGCTTAACGAATCTAAACGACGGTCGATAAAGTCTATCGTACCTTTAGTTTTACGTTTTTCTTCGGCAATAGAGGCATCGTTGTAGGCTTTGATGAGGTTATTTAAAAAGTCTTTACCTCGTTTGGGCACTTCGTCCTCAGTAAAAATGCCGATGGTAGGAGCCAGCTTGTCCAGTAAATGTACATCCAGTGATTTGATGTAGTTGTTACTAACCAGTTCTGGATCTGTTACACCAATGGTAATTTTGGAACCAACATACTGATCAAGAAAATCGGTAGGTTTTAGCATCCAGGTTCCGAACGTGCTTTTTACTGGCGTATTAAAAGCAACGGTTTGTTTGTGTCCCCCGAGGTTCTCTACTTCAAAAGACTTTTTGTCTTTAATACGTACCTTTAACTGTTGGCTGCGGGTAAGGTCGCCTTTTTGAACCATTTCAAACTTGAACGGAGCAGACTCATACAAGTCTTCTGTTTTGATGGATTGATCAAGGGTGTAAGTGGTCCATAACTGAAGCTGGTTAACAACTTTGCTCACCAGGTTCTTGGATCGCAAAATTTCTATCTCAGCTTCAGCATTTTTGGGCGAAGTAGTTTGCTCCAATTCAGGAACAACAGGTTTATCTTCGGGCGATTTTTTATCGTCCTTTACCAATATAGTTGCGCTTACTTCATATACCGGATTGATGATATGCATATAAAAGTAAGCACCGGCGCCAGCTATTAACAGCCCAAGGATAAACAGGGGCCAATGGTAGATGTATTTGGTTAAAACAGCCCTCAGGTTAGTTACCTGAGGTTTATTTGCTGTTTTAACACTTTTTTGTGGCTTGATGGTCATGATTATCTCTTATAAACAAACAACGATACGGTGATGGCTACTAAAGAAAGAGCCGAAATAATCAGGCTGGCTTTCTGGTAGCCGGTGTCAGCGTTTTGCAGTTTAAGTTTGCTTGGCTGAACAAAGATCAGGTCATTGCTCTTAAGGTAGAAGTAAGGTGATTGAAATACTTTTTTAGTATTCAGATCAATAGGAACATACATTCTTTTTCCGTCAATTTCCCTTACCAGGATAATGTCATCACGTTTACCGGTAATGTTTAAGTCGCCGGCCAATGCAAGGGCTTCAGTAATAGTTAAGCGTTCGCTTGGGCTTGAGTAAATGTTCGGACGCATAACATCACCCAGTACCGCCACTCTAAAGTTCACAATACGTACAGATACAGTAGGTTTGCTTAAATACGAAAGTAATTGTTGAGTTAATTGGGCAGAAAGTTGTTCTGTGGTTAAACCGCCAACTTTTACCTGTCCTACCAGCGGCAGAATTACGTTACCATTTTGATCAACAACATAGCCGTAAGCCGGATCGGCTGAGTTAGGGCCTGCGTTTTGAACGTTATTGTTGAAAACGTTTGCAGCGTCCTGGTTAAGGCTGGTTACACTGATCTCCAGACGATCAAGCGGCTGAATGGTGTGTAACGAGAAGTTGTTAATATCCTCTGTGGTGATATTTGCCCTGCTCAGATCTTGAAAATAAGGTATCTTGTCGTAAGAGGCGCAAGAGGATAAGATTGAAAGTATCAGCAGAAAACTTAATACTTTGATGGTACTGGCAAATTTAATAGAGTTAATAGATTTCATAGGAATAGAGTTAAAAGTGTTAAGTGTATTTATATTTAATAAGCGTTTTTTTCTCCTTTAAAAATGTTTATAATGGTTAAAAAGACTATTTTAAGATCAAGCATGACGGACCAGTTTTCCATGTACCAGAGATCATGTTCAACTCTTTTCTCCATCATCCACTTTTCTTTGGTTTCGCCGCGATAGCCGTTCACTTGTGCCCATCCGGTAATGCCTGGTTTGGCAAATTGGCGTACCATAAATTTATCAATTATCTTACTGTATTCATCAGTGTGCAAAAGCATATGCGGCCGCGGGCCCACTACGCTCATGTAACCCATTAATACGTTGAAAAATTGAGGAAACTCGTCCAAACTGGTACGGCGCATAAACTGGCCGATCGGCGTAACGCGTTCATCACCGGGGCCGGCTTGTCGTAAATCGCTTTCGCCGTTTACCTGCATACTTCTAAACTTATAGCACCAGAAGGGCCTGTTATTGCGCCCTGTTCTTAACTGCGCAAAAATTACCGGACCCTTGCTCTGAAGCTTAATCATGATCGCCAGTAACGGATAGAGCCAGCTATAAATAAATATAATAACAAATAAGCTTACTGCAATATCGAAGAGACGTTTTTTGAACCGGTTTTCTATACTTTCCAGCGGTTCTTTTCTTGCACTTAATACAGTAAAGTTGCCCATCCTATCAAATTTAAAGTTTGGCTCTATGGCTGAAAAGTCTGGAACAAACTTTAAGCGAATACAGTTCTTTTCTCCCTCCGTAATAAGTTCAGTCAGATCGTTCATTCTTTCCGGATTTATCGAAACAAATACTTCTTCGATGCCTGAAGCGGCTGCAGCCTGAAGCTGTTGTTTTGTTGAAGTAATTGGTGCAGGCTTATTGTTGTTTATGCCCTTATTTTCCTGATCGAGGAAGCCAACAAACTTTAGGCCATTTTGGTTTGCGAGGTATTCTGATAGCCTTATACCACCGGTATTCATCCCCAACACTGCTACAGACTTACGCAGATCGTAGCTTTTAGTGAGCATACTGATCAAAAACGTACCTAAAAAGCGACTCAACAAGAAGCCAAGCAACAGGGTAACATAAAAATAAATAATAAAGTTTTTGGGAAAGCCGGCCTGATTGCTGAAAAACAGGAATACGACAAATAATGATAAGTGTAAAATAATGCTTCTTAATGTACTTTTATATATTAGTTCTAATTTATATATGTTTTGATTGTAGTATAACCGGTAAACACGGGTGGCAATGATCCATAGCAGTGTACTCACTATAATATTGTAACGGTGTACCGTGGGGTCAAAGTAAGTGCGCACAGAGCCGGTTAAATGCAGCGCTGCAAAAAAGCAGAAGTTTACCAGCACGATGTCTGAAAAGGCGAGGAGGTAGCGTAAAATATATAAGTAACGGGTTTCCATAAGTTGAACCAAAATCTAGTACGGGCCTTCGAATAATTATTATAATTTATTACTGTAAAAAAATATTTTAACACAGTTATTAAAATATTGCTGACGTAGCTGCTACATTTAATTGATCACAAGATGAAACCAATCAGGTGCTTTAATAGTTACTGCCCGGAGATTATGGAGATTCTGGAAGAAAATCTGATAATTAGGACAGTGAGTGCTGTCTTTTATTATGCAAAAATTTTGCCCGAAACGAAATTTTGTTTGATTTATTGTAATGATGTTAATACATGATTAAATTTTGGGATGGTTTTAAAACCCACTCTATAACCATTATCTTTTAACTCAATACATTGAAAAAGAAGCAGTATCTTATTTTTTTAACCTATGAAGTTATTTTTTTTCACCATTTTTTTGTTGCTGAGTCTTCAGCTTAAGGCAAAAGATTTTTATGTAAATGCCCGTACCGGAAATGATAGATTTAACGGTTTGAGTATTTCAAAAGCAAAAAAAACTATACAGGAAGCCGCCAATCTGACCAAACCGGGAGACACTGTTTTTGTGATGGACGGTGTATACAGTAACGTTTGTGCCGATTGCAATGTGGTTAATATTACGCGTAGTGGCAAGCAGGATAAGTATATCGTTTATCAGAACTTTCCTGGTCAGCACCCGGTTATCAGTTTTGACGGTTGGGCCGGATTTTTTATACAAAGCGGTGTAAGTTATATTAAAATATCGGGGTTTGAGGTAGTGGGAGATAACGCAAAACTTAACGTAGCCAAAGCACTAAAACAGCCTGGGAGCTGTGCAAATAAAAAGGGAAAGATTGATCCGAGGTTTAACGGAAACGGAATAGTGATAGATGGCTTGGGCAAAAAGCACGCGCACCATATCGAAATATTGGATAACATTGTGCATGATTGTCCGGGCGGGGGCATTGGCGCGTCGCACTGCGATTATATCAGGGTAGAAGGTAATACGGTGTACAACACCAGCTGGTATACTATTTTTGGCACCAGTGGTATCTCATTCTACGAGTTCTGGAATTATGATAACGCTCGTGGTTACCATAACGTTATTGCCCGCAATAAATGCTATAATAATAAATCCTTTGTTCCCTGGTTAAAATACTGCGTTATTTATGATGGCAACGGCATTATTATAGACGACTTTAGAAACAAGCAAAACCCGGCAAAGCAAGGGGCCTATAAAAGCCGCACCCTGGTGCAAAACAATATCTGCTGGTATAATGGCGGAACCGGCATACACACCTTTCAGACTGACCACGTGGACATCATTAATAATACTGCCTACTGCAATTGCCAGAACGCGGAGGTGAAGGCCGGTCAGATTTTATCAGGAATAGGCGACGATAATAAGATTGTTAACAATATTCTTGTTTCTGATAAAGATATTATCCTTAATTCTAACTATGGCAACTCACATTTTATGTATGAGAATAACCTGCATTATAATGTATCAAACCCTGGTAAAGAGAAAATAAGCATCACAACCGGCTCCTGCATCAATGGCGAAAATCCGTTATTTGTTAACCCTGCAAACAGTTTGAAAGCCGATTTTCATTTGCAGGCTAAAAGTCCGGCGGTTAATCACGGTCACCTGCGCATTTACAGTACTTACGACTATGACGGCAAGAAGCGGGGCGAAGGGCATACTGCTGATCTTGGTGCTTATGAATATTAATCTGATACGTAACATTGGCCATTGAAACCCGTACTGTTATATTTATCCTCAAATCTGATATTGATGAGCTTTCCTGTGTCCCGAAAATATTATCTGTGGCTGGCGCTTCCTCTTTTATTGCTGGTTGCTTTTATCTGTAAAAATCATCAATCTCAAAGTGAAGCCAAAGGTACTGGGAATTATCTCAGTAACCCCGCCAATAACGCTCCTTTTCGTGATATGCTTGGGGTAAACGCTTTTGAGTGGAACCTGCTGCAAAACCCTGTAGATCCTAATAACACCATGGTTGTTTACGAGCCCAAAATGAAAGTATTGGAGGGGGTTGCGGGCATGCGACATTACCTGGACTGGGGTAGAATAGAGGGCAGTAAAGGCAAATATACCTTTGCACCGGCCCATAATGGCGGCTGGAATTATGATGCCATGTACCAGCGGTGTAAAGAAGCCAACATTGACATGCTGGCCGATTTGAAGACCTGTCCCGACTGGCTTTTGGAAACGTATCCAAAGGATATGCGCGATGCGGAGAACGTGCCTGCGCCTTATGGCTCTGATAGAAAACAACCTGTGAGCTATATTTTACAGGCTAAGGCTGCCTTTCAGTTTGCTGCGCGGTATGGTAGTAATAAGAAAGTGAGCCCTTCCCTTATTTCTGTGGCCGATCCGTTGAATCAGCCCAAAGCGGGGCTAAATCTGGTAAAATATATTGAATGCGATAACGAACGCGATAAATGGTGGAAAGGCGATAAGGCAAAGCAAAGTGCTGAGGAGTATGCGGCAAACATGTCTGCTTTTTACGATGGCGATAAGGGTAAGCTGGGTAAGAATGTTGGTGTAAAAAAGGCTGACCCCAACATGAAAGTGGTAATGGGCGGTTTGGCTTCTGCTGACGTAGCTTATGTGGAGAAGATGATCGAGTGGTGCAAAGTGCACAGGGGCCATCGCGCCAATGGTTCCGTTGATCTTTGTTTTGATGTGATCAATTACCACTTATATGCAAATGATCATAAACAGCAGTCGTCTAACAATGCTACTGTAGGTGTAGCGCCAGAGTTAACAGACGCGTCCGCGCTTGCTCGCGCTTTTGTTGTGCTGGGTAATAAATATCATTTACCCGTTTGGGTTACCGAAGCTGGTTACGATGTTAACCAGCAGAGTCCGCAGCGCGCCATACCTGTTGGCAACAAGAGTGCACTAATAACACAGGCTGACTGGCTGCTGAGAACGGCCTTGCTTTACGAACGCGAGGGGATAAAAAAACTGTTCTTCTATGAGCTATATGATGACAACTTGCAAAACGCTATGCAATATGCCTCGTGTGGATTGGTTACTAATGATTTAAAAAGGCGGCCGGCAGCAGACTATATATTACAGGCTAAAAATCTGTTGGGGAACTACAGCTATCAAAAGACTATTAGTAACAACCCCATCGTAGACTTGTACAAGTACGGACAAAAATCGATTTACGTGCTGACCGTTCCGGATCAAAAAGGCAGAACTGCCACCTACACACTACACTTGCCCGGCACGCGCCATGTGATCATGCATATTCCGCAAGTTGGTGCGGATAAGATGACGGACCAGTTGCGGCCGGTAATAAAGGGCCAGCTAACAATTGAAGCGACAGAAACCCCCGTTTTTGTTGAAATAAAGGATTGACAAGTAAACGCTATCCCGGTCGGACTACTAAGCCGTTCAATAAATTATACATGCAACGTTTTTGCCTCATTTCTTATTTTTCATTTTATTAAATCATTAGCTCTATGGATTAGAGTTTTCTAATTTATTATTAGAAAATTAATTTTTTTGATGTGTCTGCCAGTGTTTAATCGATAACTCTATTAAAGTAGACATAAGTGGATAGAAAAATTAACATTAATGAAAATTAAATCTTTTTCAAAGTAGTTTTATTTCGCTAAAGTTAATTGTGGCTTTAAGTTTGCTAAGTTTTGTGTGAATTCTGTAACTAAAATTTAAATCACTTAACGCTAAACTTAAAACATAACTCAATGGGAAACTACTTCGACGTACACGCGACAATTGGAGGGATGCCGGCCGAATTTAAAGTAGTGGTAGAAGATTATAATGAATTAGGCACCTGTTACCTGGTGTATTACGAGGGTAATGACCTGGGGTATTTTTGCCGTCTCCCCGACGGCAATTACAAAGCAATAGACCGCACTCAACTTACCCAGCAGGAAATTCAAGAAATAGGCGACCTGGTTGAAGGAATCAAAGGCCTGAGGGTAGCTTCCTAGAAATTATTCTGCCAACTGGAAGGAGAAGTGCTATGATACTTTCCACTCCTTTTGGCCGCGTTCGCTACACAAAAAGTGAGGTGTAGATTGTGCCAAAATAGTCGTGAGGTGTTATTTATATTTACCTCACGAATTGGTTTTTAGATGTTGTTGAGACTGTGCAGAAAATTATAACCTGAGCGTTTGTTCTGGCCCTTTTGGATCACATGTTAAAAGGAAATTATCAAGAACGCCTTGGCTATAGTCTGCCTCCCAAACATTAAACACCCTTTTTTGTAATAATCACAACAAATACTGATTGCAGGCAGGGTATGCGCTCTGTTTTAACTGACAGATGGTTCATTTAATCGTCCGGCTGCAATCAGTCTTTTTTGCATACAGTTTTATCCGCGTAAAAGGAATACCCATGTGGCCGTTCAATAAAAAAGTCGACAAAACGCCGAGTGTAGTGCAACTTTTTATAAGGTTTCAAGATGGAACCTATCGTATTCAACCACATGAATATATCAATTATCAAAGGATGCGTTACCTGTTAACGGTAACTTCACTCCAAATCGATAATAAACCGGTAAAGGAACTTCAGGTTATCAAGCTCAAGGAAAAACCGGCAGCATTTCGGTTCCCATGGCTGCGGAGTAAACGCAAACTCAGCGTTGTACAGGTTTAAATCCAGTTTTTGTTGGTATAATTTGGGAATTGTGTTTAAATACACTTTTGTAAATTTTGTTATCTGGCCCGTCTAAAATTAGCAATTTGTAAAAGCAATTAACTTATTAATAAAAAAGTTTCATTAGTTCGGATTTTTCTCTCTATATTTACTCAACTAAACTATGTTATCGCTAAGCAACTTGTGGTGGGTTTGGTGGATTTAGAGCTTTGCTGATATATTTTTAGAACTTGCAGTAACAATTTAAGCGATGAAGAAATCTACCATTCTGGCAATATTGTTTGCGTTTCCTATCTTACTGAATGCTCAGCCAAAACTCAAACAGGTCACTCCTGTTAAGGTTCAAGACAATAATGATGTGTTTATCTTTATTGGATTTGTATTATTCATATTTATACATCTTGCGGCCTTCCTTTTAATTACAGACATTAGGCTCCGTCGGGCTGAAAAACTAAAGCAAAAGGACGAAATGGAGCTGGACCGCAAAGTGCGCGAGCAACTGCCTGCAGAAATCTCTTTTTCAATGGAGCAGGAGACAGAGCTGGAAGCTATCTAAAACAGCAAGGCAACATTTTACTTGTATCTATCGCATTCCCATTCTTTATATTGAGGCAAAGCATTTCCGTGTTTTGCCTTTTTTATTGATCCTCGGTTAGATCGAATTTTCTTCATTGCTTTTAAATTTAATCGTTACTAAATTTTCTATGCTAATGATTAGATTTGCGTAAAGTCAATTATACCTGATTAAATTACACTTGATGAGGAAACCCTTACACCCATGGAAAGGCTGTGTCTTGTTGGGACTGCTGTTGTTGCTGAGCCGGTATTGCGTGGGGCAATCTGTTAAATACCTGGGCATAGAACAAGGCCTTTCCAATAATGCCGTTACCTGTATCTATAAAGATCACTATGGCTTTATGTGGTTTGGCACTTATGATGGGCTAAACAAGTACGACGGCACCTCGGTAAAGGTTTTTAGAAATATATGGGGCGACAAGCGCTCGTTAAATGACAACCACGTCAATAAAATAGCCGGGAACGGAAACCGAATTTATGTTGGCACAATCAATGGGTTGGTATATTATGACTATAATGAGTCGCGGTTTTATCCCGTGATGTATCGCTTGCCAGCTACAGATCATGTGCAAAAAATCACAGGTGGTATAACGGCCCTTACGGTCGATGACAGCGGAACTGCTTATATTGGTACTGATAACACCGGATTTTATATTTACGATTCGAAAAAAAGTGTAGCCAGGCAGGTCAATCTTCTTAATGCGGGCTTTTTATATAGTGTGCAAGCCCTAACATTGGACCGCTCGGGAGATATATGGGTTTTTGTAAGAAACGTCGGCCTTTGCCGGCTTGATTTCAGCCATAGTCATCTTCTTAGGGTCAATACCGGCCTTCAGTCTGCCAATTCTTTGTTAAGGGATGCGCATGGTAACATATGGATCGGGACAGACAATGGTCTATATATCTATAACATCGCTTCGCTCACTCTGCAAAAGCCCAATAGCGTAAACGATAAGTTAACCAGTGAAAATGTAGCAGACATCAGGTTTTCAAATGATGGTAAACTCTGGATTGGGACCAATGGGGGAGGTGTAAATATACTGGACACCGCTAACCACACGATAAAGTATATGGTTAGCGAACCTACCAGCGCGTCCGGCATGCGCAGTGATGCGATCAGTATGATCTATGAGGACACTGAATCGCGAAAATGGATTGCCACTTTGAGAGGAGGTGTTAATATACTGGATGCTGCACATCGCCAATTTAAGCTTATTGCCAATAACCCCTTCAACAAAAACAGCATGGTGAGTAATTTTAGCTTATCGTTTTGTGAAGATGAGCGGCATAATTTGTGGATCGGTACAGATGGCGGGGGCCTCAGTTACTGGGATCGCAAAGACAATAAATACACTAATTATGTCCATGCCAGCAGCAATGCCTCCCTGGCGAGTAATTTTGTGGTGAGTATTGTGCGAGATCAGAATAACCAGATCTGGATCGCCATGTTTAGCGGAGGTATAGATCGATTTGATAAGCGAACTGGCCGCTTTATTCATTATCACTGTTACAATACCGCTACCAAAGTAACTGATAAAAACCTCTGGAAATTATACCTGGATTCGCATAATAACTTATGGGCAGGTTCAACAAGAGGAGGTTCATTGTATCGATATAACCGCAAGGCCGATAAATTTGAACTTTTTGACGGCCGGTTAACCAATATCCACGCCCTGTGCGAAGACCATAACGGCGTACTCTGGGCAGGCGACTATTCCCGGCTCATAAAAATTAACCAGGTAACAAAGAAGCACCAGTACATTAGTGTGAAAAATCCCATTCGTTCGCTGATAGAGGATAAAGCGCATAATCTATGGATAGGTACTGAGGGCGGAGGTTTATTACGATATGATGAGACAAAAAATACGCTCACCCGCTTTACCCAGGCCAATGGTTTGCCGAGCAATTCTATACTTAATGTGTTGATTGATGATAAGAATAACCTATGGGCCAGTACCTATAATGGCCTTACAGAATACAATACTGCCAACCATACTTTTCGCAATTTCTATGCTTCAGATGGTTTACAGAGCAATCAGTTCAATTTTAATGCTGCGCTGAAGCTACAATCGGGCGAGCTTGTTTTTGGGGGGATTAAAGGGTTTAATATTTTTTACCCCGATAGTATTAAAATGCCGGTAAATGAGCCGCAGTTAAAACTTACTGGCCTGCGCATCAATAATAAAGCAATTGAAGGAAGTACTTCATATACCGGTAGCCAGGCAATCGTTAATCTTCAGAAAATTACTATCCCCTATAATGAAGCGACCATTACCATTGATTACACTGCGCCCGAATATTCTTTTCCCGATAAGCTAAACTATGCTTATTATCTGGAGGGGTGGGACCACGGCTGGAACAACGTAGGTAAGTTGAAAACCGCCTACTATACGCGTCTTAACGAGGGTAACTATACGCTCAGGATCAGGGTGTCAAATACATCGGGTATCTGGAGTAGCCGTCAGCTGGTACTACAGATCCACGTTTTACCACCTTGGTACCGCACCTGGTGGGCATATCTGCTGTACACTTCCGTCATTGCTACTATTGTTTACTGGTTTTGGCTTTACCAGATCAGGCAGACCCGTTTAAAATACGAGGTACAGATTGCTAACCTTAATGTTGAACGCGAAAAAGAGCTCAATGAAAAGAAACTGGCATTTTTTACCAATGTGTCGCATGAGTTCCGTACCCCACTAACGCTCATCATCAACCCCATTAAGGACCTGCTAAAAAAAGAATACAATAAAGATAATGGCGAGCTGACCACGATTTACCGTAACGCACGCCGCCTGCTCGGATTGGTTGATCACCTGCTGCTTTTCCGTAAAACAGAAAGTGACACCGATCAGCTCAATCTGGTTAACCTTGATTTCGCCATGCTTTGTTACGACGTTTATTCGTGCTTTTCACACCAGGCCAAGATCAAAAATATCCGTTATAACTTTTGTGGAACTAATGCGCCGGTATTTATAGCCGCGGACCGTGAGAAAATGGAAATATCGCTGTTTAACCTCATTTCAAATGCTATAAAGTTTACCCCCGAGGGCGGCGAGATAAATCTCAGGCTGTGCGAACAGGGTAGTAATATTTTGTTTGAGGTGGAAGATACCGGTTGCGGTATAGCCGAAGGTACAGGTGAAAAGCTTTTTGATAAATTTTACCAGATCAGGGATAACACCTCGCTTAAAACGGGGTTTGGCATCGGGCTTTATTTGGTGAAGAGTTTTATTAAAAAACACAATGGCCGCATTACTTATAGCGCCAATGCCTTGGGCGGTACTACTTTTACGGTTGAACTACCTAAAGGCCTGGCTGCTATGATAACATCCGAGGTTAACAACCATGATGCCGGGCAGCATCTGATCGATGAGTTGTTGACGACCGAGATTAGTGAGCCTAAGGAAGTTGAAGAGGATGTAAATAATCTGGAGCTGCTTATTTCTGAGCGGCAATCGGTACTCATTATAGACGATAATGATCAGTTGCGCGACTACATCAAAAAGATGTTTAAAAACGGCTATAAGATATTTGAGGCCGAAACAGGCGAAGCGGGGCTGGAAATGATAAAAAAATACCTGCCCGACGTAGTGATCACTGATATTGTGATGGGCGACTTATCTGGTATAGAACTTTGTCGCATTATTAAGCAGGATACGGCCCTGAGCCACATACCTGTTATATTGCTCACCGGCGACCCCAATCCGGAGATCAGGCTTAAAGGTATTGAGGTGGGTGCTGTTGATTTTGTAAGCAAGCCGTTTGAAAAAGATCTTTTAATGGCCCGTGTAAAGGGTATATTGAAGGATCGCCGGGAACTGCAGAATTATTTTTATAACGAAATTACACTCAAATCAAACACCCGCAATATCTCCGAACATCATAAAGACTTTATGTATAACTGCATTGCTGTTATAGAAAACTATCTGATGGATCCCAACTTCGATGTGAAAACAATTGCCGAAGAAATGGGCATGAGCTACTCCAGCTTGTTTAAACGGATCAAAACCATAAGCGGGCAATCTGTTAATAGCTTTGTGCGGTTTGTAAGGCTCCGCAAGGCTGCCGAATTAATGATCCAAACAAATTGCAATGTTAATGAGGCTGCGTTTAAAACCGGGTTTAATGACATCAAATATTTCAGGGAGCACTTTGTAAAACAGTTCGGTATTAAACCTTCAGAGTTTATCAAAAAGCATCGTACCGCATTTAATAAATCCTACCGTCTGGAGGAGGAGTCTTTTAGGTAAGTGTCTGTTTATTAGATTTATATGAGTTATTACCCCTGTTGTAAAAAACAGTGGCGATAAATTTACCCCCCTTTAATTTATCGTTTTGTCCCCCTCTGGCAATTGGGAAAACGGCTTATTTCGTTGATGTCAGCTGCTGGCGAACTTCCGCTCCGTTGCATGCTGATTAGATAACCAATTAAATTACTTACTAAAAATTTTAAAGAGATGAATTATCCAGGCAGCACTTCGTACGGATAAGGTGTACCCGTATCCATTCAGCAAAAAAATAATCAGTTAAACCAATCAATTATTAAAACTCAATATGAGCAAAAAATTTACTTATCCCGTTTTATTGATACTCCTCATTAGTATCATTTTAAATGCCTTTAGTCAGCAGGCCCATGCACAGGGCGCGACTTACACCGTGAAGGGCAGGGTGGTTGACGATAAAGGCAGTTCGCTTCCCGGCGCAACCGTTAAAGTAGAAGGATCTACACAAGGTGTACAGACCGATGCTAACGGTACATTCTCATTAACCTTAAATAAGCCTGCTACATTGGTGGTGTCGTTTGTTGGCATGGTATCAAAAAGCGTACAGGTAAGCGCTCAGCATCGCTTAATAGACGTAAGCCTTGCTGATAACGGCAAAGCCTTAAATGAAGTAGTGGTAGTAGGTTACGGTACCCAGAAAAAATCAGATATCACCGGTTCGGTAGCCTCAGTGCCTAAAGCCCGTTTGTCAGAACTGCCGGTTACCAACGTATTGCAGGCTGTTGAAGGCGCTGTGGCTGGTGTAACAGTTGCTGCCGCTTCATCTGTGCCTGGTACACAACCTACTGCATTGGTAAGAGGTCAGAACTCAATCAACGCTTCAAACTCTCCTTACGTAGTAGTTGACGGAATACCATTGACCAAAAGCGGCGGGTCATTAAATGATATTAACCCAAATGATATAGCGTCGGTAGAAATCCTGAAAGATGCTTCTGCCACTGCTATATATGGTATGAACGGTTCAAATGGTGTTATTTTGATCACCACTAAGCGTGGTACCACTGGTAAACCGGTGATCAGATACAACGTTTATGCTGGTTTAGAGAATATCGCTCATATACTTCAACCCCGTACAGGAGCAGAGTATATTCAGAAATATGCTGACTGGTGGATGGAAACTTATCCTAAAAATCCCGTTCCAACCATTCCTGTTCCCAATAATACTGAATTGCCTAATTATCAAGCAGGCCACACCATTGACTGGATTAAAGAAGCAACTCAACAGGGTGTAATGCAGGATCATAATGTAAGCATTTCCGGAGGTTCTCCTGACGTGAAATATTTTGTTTCCGGTGATTACCTGAAACAGCAGGGGGTTGTTAAAGGCTATCAATATCATAGGGTGAGCTTCAGATCTAACCTGGATGTTAACGTAACCAATTATTTGACTATTGGTATGTCATCTTTTATTACCAGTAATAATTACGATGGGGGTCGCGCTAACCTTTTATTGGCAACAGCAATGAGTCCGTACGGTAATGAATACAATCCGGACGGTACTTATAATATTTATCCGATGAATCCTGAACAGTTATACGTGAACCCAATGCTGGGCTTAACAACTGATCAGCTAAACCGTAGCGTTAACCTCCAAGGTAACGGGTATGCAGAAATAAACTTTGGTAGCTGGATAAAAGGATTAAAATACCGTTTAAATGTTGGCTATAATTATTTGCCAACCCAGTTAGCCAGCTACAGTGGACGTGCTGCAAACACCCCACTGGGCCAGGCAAGTGAAACCAATACAACAACTAACGCCTATACCATCGATAATCTTCTTTACTATGTCAGAGACTTCGGTAAACATCATATCGACTTTACCGGTCTTTATAGCTCCCAACAACGCAGATACTGGAGTACCACCGGTGGAGCTACCGGTTTTGTAAACGATGCGCTTTCTTACAATAATTTGGGAGCAGGTGCAACACAGTCGTCTGGTTCTTACTCAGATCGTTATGCATCAGTGTCACAGATGGGTAGATTAAACTACTCTTATAACAGCCGTTATCTCTTTACCTTCACTGTTCGTCGTGATGGTTCATCTGTTATGGGTGGTAACACCGATAAATATGGCTGGTTCCCTTCTGCGGCACTGGGCTGGAACATCAGTCAGGAGGATTTTCTTAAAGACTCTAAATTCGTTAACAACCTAAAATTAAGAGGCTCTTACGGTAAGGCAGGTAACGAAGCGATCAGCGTATATAAAACTATTACTACTGATGGTACTGTTCGTTTTCCGTTCAACGGTGTAAGTACTATCGGTACACAGGCCGGAAACCTGGGTAACTCTAATTTACATTGGGAAAGCACGGTAACCGCAAATATTGGTGCAGACTTCTCTATTTTAAACAATCGTATCAGCGGTACTATTGACGCCTATAAATCACATACCTACGGTTTATTATTACAAGAAAGTCTTCCAGCTATTACTGGTTACGGTTCTGTATTTAACAATATTGGTAAAACAGCCAACCAGGGGCTCGAGTTAACTTTGAATACCCGAAATATAGACGGTAAAGATTTCCGTTGGGAAAGTAATATCGTTTTCTCAACTAATAAGAATAAAATTGTTGACCTGTATGGAAACAAACAAAGCGACGTAGGTAACCGCTGGTTCATTGGCCAACCTATTGGTGTTATTTATGATTATAAAATGGTAGGTGTTTGGCAGAACGGACAAGATCCATCAAAACAGGATCCGGGAGCTAAGCCAGGCGACCTGAAGTTTGCCGATACAAATGGCGACGGAAAAATCACGCCTGATGACAGAGTAATTCAGGGTCAAACAGCTCCAAAATGGACTGGCGGTTTAACCAATACTTTCCACTACAAAAATTTCAACCTCAGCGTTTTTGTTCAAACTGCTCAAGGCATGCTGAAAAATAATGCGGATTTGAACTATGCTGACGAATCTGGCAGAAGAAATACACCTGTTGAAATTGGTTACTGGACCCCAACCAACGGTAATAACCAGTTTCAGGCATTAACTTACACTAATACTCGTGGTTATGGTTACCCGCGCGACGCAAGCTATACCCGTATTAAAGATGTAACTTTGAGTTACGTGGTGCCCCAATCGGTATTAAGCAAAATAGGTGTTTCCGGCTTAACCTTCTATCTGAGCGGCCGTAACCTTTACACCTTTACTAAATGGATAGGATGGGATCCGGAGCAAAGCTATTATACAAGAGGTACCTCAAATTCGAATAACAACCAGGCAGCATTTGCAGCCGACTGGACCAACAACTATCCTGTAACCCGTACCGTTGTTTTAGGCGCAAATATTTCTTTAAAATAACAGCTAATCATACTGACATGAAAAAGTATTCAATCATATTGGGATCTGTAGCAGTGGCGCTGGCTACTTTTACATCCTGCAAAAAGAATTTCCTGGCCGAGAAGCCTTATTCGTCATATAGTCCGGTAACCTTAACAGACTCTTTAGGTCTTGAGGCATCGCTGGTGGGCTTATATCAATATGAAACCGGTATTCTTACCTATTCGGGTAATCAGGGCTGGCCAAGTGTTTGGCAGGTAGGTACTGATGTAGCCAATGCCACCGGCAATCAGCAGGGCATAGAAGTGCCGTATTATAATTATGCTCAACTAACTTCTACAGACTATGGTGCTTTGTACACCTGGCAAAAGTATTACGGCCTCGTCAACAACGCCAACATTATCATCGATGCGGCGCCTAAAGCCACTGGCAGTATCACTGCTTTTGGAAAAAAGACGATTGAGGCCGAAGCTCGTTTCTTCAGAGCTTATGCTTACAATACACTGGCTACCCTTTATGGTAAAGTTCCGCTTATTTTACACTCCGTAACCGGACCTAAGACCGACTTTACCCGTACGCCATTAGACCAGGTTAATGCGCAAATTGTTAATGACTTAACCTTTGCAATTACCTATGGCGCGGATTTAAATCCAGGTACCAAGAACACCAATAGTTTAGGTAATCCTGTTAGCCGCTTTAACAAGTACATGGCTATGCAGTTACTGGCCGAGGTTTACTTACGCATGGGTAAAAATGACTTAGCTCAGCAGCAGGCTCAGGCAGTTATCAACAGTGGTAAATTCAGTCTTATCCAGTCCCGTTATGGCGTGGTGTCAAGTTTGCCTGGCGACTATTATTCTGATATGTTCCATTATGGCAACCAACGCAGATCACAAGGTAATACTGAAGCCATTTGGGTATTGGAACAAGAGAATCCAAGTACAGTTGTAGGTGGTAACGTAGATAACGCGCAGCAACGCCGGGTTTGGGGAGCTGCTTATTATCAGATTTCTGGCATGGTATTATGCGATTCACTGGGAGGCAGGGGCATTGCCCGTTTACGCCTAAGCAACTGGGTGTTATATGGTTTATATCCGAAAGGCGATATCCGCAATTCTCAGTATAATATCCGCAGACGGTATTATTACAATGATCCAAAATCGCCAAAGTTTGGTCAGCAGGTTCCTTTTACCGGTGCTGATACCCTTTTCAGAATTTGTCCAAGCACTACTAAATGGGGACAATTTGACCCTAACGATACCTTCGGTTATGCGATGATCAAAGATTTCATCATGATGCGTTTGGGCGAAACTTACCTGTTATTGGCAGAGGCTCAGGTAAAACAAGGAGACCTTGCCGGTGCGGCAGCTTCTATCAACGCGCTACGTACCAGAGCTCAGGCTCCGCTGGTTACGCCATCACAAATGACGCTTGATTTTGTACTTGATGAGCGTGCCCGTGAGCTAATTGGTGAGGAGAACCGTAGAATGACTTTGATGCGTACTGGCACCCTGGTTGACCGTGCTTTGCGCCTAAACTCAAATGACGCGCAGCATCCAACCACCGGGCTTACTGCTACCAATCTTTTACTGCCAATTCCATTGAATGAAATTCAGTTGAACAAAGACGCTGTTCTTGAACAAAATCCAGGTTATTAATAATTAAAATTTGAGTAGCGGATGTATTAAAAGTAAGTTTTTCTGCTTTTGATGCATCCGCATACTTTTGATAAATGAGTCTTCAGTTTTTTAAATGCGGAATAATAGCAGCCCTGATAGGGCTTGGCACCGTAACAAGCGCCCAATCCGTTAAACTCACTACTATTGGCAATGATGGTTGGGCCAGTAATTCGGTCAATACAGTCATCTTTCGTAAAAATTCCCTTGTAACTTTTAAGGATACACAGTATGCCGCTTATTACGACGACGCGCAATATGTTGTACTGGCTAAAAGGATAATCGGATCTGACCATTGGACCACCAAACGAACACCTTATCAGGGCGATGCCACAGATGCCCATAAATCAATCAGTATTATGGTAGATGGTGCAGGTTATCTGCACATGGTGTGGGGACAGCACAATAATAAACTTAATTATGTGCGGAGCACTACACCGGGATCATTAACCTTAACAGAAAAGCTTAGCATGACGGGCCTGAAAGAAGGCCGCTTAAGCTATCCCGAATTTTATCGCTTACACAATGGCAACCTGCTTTTCTTTTACCGCGATGGCGGTTCGGGGAATGGTAGCTTGCTGATCAATTATTACGACTGCGCAAAACAGCAGTGGACACAGCTCCAGGATAATCTCATTGATGGCGAAGGCAAACGGAGCGCCTACTGGCAGGTGGCAACAGATGTTAAAGGAACCATCCACCTTTCGTGGGTATGGCGCGAAACACCTGATGTGGCCAGCAACCATGATATAGCCTACGCCTGTTCAATAGATGGCGGCAAAACCTGGCAAAAGTCTAACGGACAAAAATATACGTTGCCCATTACGGCAGCTAATGCAGAGTACGCAGTTCGTATTCCGCAAAACAGCGACCTCATCAATCAAACTTCTATGTTTGCTGATGCACAAGGCCGCCCCTACATTGCAACTTACTGGAGAGGCAGTAATCAAACTGCACCTCAATATCATATTGTTTACTATACCGGTAAAAATTGGGCAACTTCGAGCCTTAATTTTCACAAAACGCCCTTTAGTTTAAGTGGCGGCGGCACCAAAAGTATTCCCTTGTCACGGCCGCAAATAGTTGCCTGGAAGAATGGTAAAAATACAGCTGCTGCACTGATATTCCGGGATGAGGAACTGGACAATCGGGTAACTGCTGCCATTACCCCCAACATCGATAAAGGCAACTGGCAGCTCAAAACACTTGCTAACCAACCAGTAGGAGAGTGGGAGCCAACTTTTGATACCGAGCTCTGGAAGGAGCGGCAAACACTCAACCTGTTTATTGAAAAAGTGACCCAGGTTGACGGTGAGGGAAATAGCAAGTCGGGCCCGCAAGCGGTACAAGTATTAGAATGGAAACCTATAATCACCAAATAAGAAAGCAATAACAAAAGCGTAAAATGAAGAAGACTTTACTCTGCCTTTTAATCTTTGCATCAACTGCCGTAGTGCAAGCGCAGAAGAAACATGCCGCACCAATGTCTGACCGTAAGGTTTGGCTCAATTACATGGACAAGGTTGCCCGACCTGTATTATCAAACCTGGCAGCCGACCAGCTAAAAGAAAAAATGCCGATGCAGCTTTCTCCGCGGATCGATAATAAGGAGAGCCGCACTCAAGCCGGATACCTGGAAGCTTTTGGACGAACATTGAGCGGCGTTGCGCCCTGGTTGCAACTCGAAGGTGGAGACCCCGACGAGGTGAAACTGCGTAACCAATACCGCGAATGGGCTTTGAAAGCCATTGCCAATGCCGTTAATCCGCAGGCTAAAGATCACCTGCAATGGACGGGCGGACAAGAGCTGGTCGATGCCTCTTATGTGGCTTTCGCGCTAGTCCGCTGCCCATGGCTGTGGGAACATCTGGACAGCAATGTTAAAACGCAGGTAGTAGACGCTTTGAAAAGTACCCGCAATACGGTTCCCGTTTATACAAACTGGATACTTTTCTCAGGCATGGTAGAAGCCTTTCTGTGCAAATATGATTTAGGCTATGACCCGGTACGCGTAGAGTATGGCGTGCGCGAGTTTACCCAGCACTGGTACGTAGGCGACGGCATGTATTCTGACGGAATGAACTTTCATTTCGACTACTACAACAGTATTGTGATCCATCCAAATCTTATCACCATTTTAAAAGAGGTGGATGCCAAAAAAAGAGCCTATCAGCATGAAGAAGAACGTGAGATAGCCATTGGCCAGCGTTATGCTGAAATATTGGAACGTTTTATCAATACCGATGGTAGCTATCCGGTTGTTGGCCGTTCTATAGTTTACCGCGGCGGTGTTTTTCATCACTTATCAAACATAGCCCTTAACAAACAATTGCCTCAGGCACTGAAACCTGCCCAGGTAAGATGTGCCCTAACCGCCATGATCAAAAAGACACTGGGCGCGCCGCAAACTTTTACGGCCGATGGCTGGCTCAATATCGGTTTATATGGTAAGCAACCCAGCCTGGCCGATTTTTATATTACTACGGGCAGCCTCTATATCTGCACCAATGCCTTTGTGGCGTTGGGACTGCCTGAAACAGATGAGTTTTGGAGCGCTCCAGCAGAGCCCTGGACCGCTGTCAAAGTATGGAACGGACAAGATGTTTCTGCCGATCATGCGCTGGATTTGAGAAGATAACGACATCAACCTTATATATGAATTTAAAAAAGGTATTTAAACTCGCCCTGGTTTCGTTTGCCGTTTGCACAGCGGCTTACGGACAGGATAATCATAAAGCCGGAAAGTTAACGGCCTTTAAACCCGGCGTAATATGGCCCGACAATCACGGTGTGCATATTAATGCCCATGGTGGAGGTTTACTATATCAAAAAGGCAAATACTACTGGTTTGGCGAACATAAAATAGAAGGCGGGGCAGGAAACCGCGCGATGGTAGGGGTACACTGTTACTCCTCAACGGATCTGTATAACTGGAAGGATGAGGGTATCGCATTGAAGGTTTCTGACGATACCACCAGCGACATTGCCAAAGGCTGTATCCTGGAGCGGCCGAAGGTGATCTACAATAAAAAGACGAAGAAATATGTGATGTGGTTTCACCTTGAGCTGCGTGGGCAGGGATATAAAGCTGCACGGGCTGGTGTTGCCATCAGCGACAGGGTAACGGGCCCCTACAAGTATATACGCAGCTATCGCCCCAACGCAGGTGTTATGCCGTTCTACCCTGAGGGTACGCCTGCCGAGGATAAGGTGAACTGCAATGACCCTAAAGATAAGAGTCAAACCTACTTTTGCCGTGATTTGCCTGGCGGACAAATGGCGCGCGACATGAATGTTTTTGTGGATGATGATGGTAAAGCTTACCACGTTTTCTCCTCAGAAGAAAACCGTACCCTCGACATTGCTGAACTCAATAGTGATTATACCGGCCACACCGGCAAGTTTGCACGGGTTTATGCTAATCACTCGACCGAAGCTCCTGCTATATTTAAGCATAATGGTACTTATTATATGATCGGTTCGGGTACTACAGGCTGGGATCCTAATCCGGCCCGTTGGTTCTCAGCAAAATCTATCTGGGGGCCATGGACCTACCACGGTAATCCTTGTGTGGGCCCTGATGCCCAGACCACTTTTGGCGGACAAAGTACTTATGTATTGCCTGTAGCAGGTAAAAAAGACGCTTTTATTTTTATGGCTGATAAATGGACACCTAAAAATGCTATTGATGGCCGTTACCTGTGGCTGCCCATTAAATTTAAGGGAGATGATATTGAAATAGACTGGCTGGATAGCTGGAAGCTGGACGTATTTAATAAATAAAATCAAGTTGGAGTTGGAAGTGCCAAATGCAAAGTTATCTCAATTTCGAATTTGGCATTTCGCACTTCGCAATTCAATTAAAAGTATGAAGAGAATAATAACACTGGCTGCTTTGTTGGTTGGTGCACTGGGAGTTAATGCGCAGGATAGCCTGATTACCAATATCGGTGCGCGTAAATCAATATCATTGGACGGCCGTTGGCAATATATTGTTGATCCGTACGAAACGGGTTTTTATGATTACCGCTACCACGAACTCAAGGAAAACAACCCCGACGCTTATTGGAACACTGATGTACCGAAAAATAAGACTGAAAAAAAGGAACACGGTTATATCGACAAATATACGCTCGAGGTGCCGGGCGACTGGAACCACCAGAAACCGGAGTTTGTTTATTACGAAGGAACGATCTGGTATAAAAAGTCGTTCGATTTCCATCCAACAGAAGGTAAATCACGCTACTACTTGTATTTCGGTGCGGTGAATTACCGTGCAGATGTTTACCTCAATGGGAAAAAGTTGGGTATGCACATCGGCGGTTTTACGCCCTTTGATTTTGAGATCCCCGCAAGCTTACTTAAAGAGAAAGATAACTTCCTGGTGGTGAAGGTTGATAACAAACGTCATGCTGATGACGTGCCGACCTTAAATACCGACTGGTGGAATTATGGCGGTATTACCCGCGATGTAAAAGTGGTTGAGGTACCGCAAAGCTTTATCCAGGATTATGTGATCCAGCTTAAAAAGCCTGCTGCAGGTAGAGCGCCTTCAACTAAGCCCGAGGTACAGGGTTGGGTAAGATTAAATAACGCAAATGCAGGCGAACAGATCAATATTGAAATTCCGGAGCTGAAGCTCAAAAAGCATATTCAAAGCACAGGCAGCGTGACACCGGTTGCTTTCACTTTACCCAAAGTGCAGTTGTGGTCGCCACAGAGTCCGAAGCTTTACAAGGTTATCGTTTCAACACAGACAGATCGCGTAGAAGACAAGATCGGTTTCCGTACGGTTGAAGCGCATGGCAAACAGGTATTGCTTAATGGCAAACCGATCTTTATGCGCGGCATCAGCGTACATGGCGAAATTCCGCAGGATGTAAGGAGAGCAGTGGGATACGATGACGCGAAACAGTTGTTGGGACAGGCGCATGAACTGGGTTGCAATATGGTTCGCCTGGCGCATTATCCACATGATGAGGCCATGACCCGCATGGCCGATTCGCTTGGCATACTGGTTTGGTCCGAAATACCTGTTTATTGGACTATTGATTTTGGTAGCGAAGCGGTACTGAACAAGGCGAAAGCGCAGCTGCGCGAAATGATTACCCGCGACCATAATCGCGCAAGTATCATTATCTGGTCGGTAGGTAATGAAACGCCGGTTAGTCCTACCCGCACCAATTTTATGCACAGCCTCATTACCACTGCCAAACAGCTTGATTCTACCCGTATGGTGTCTGCAGCATTGGAGGTGAACTATGCTGCGTTGAAAAACCAAAACGTAATCGATGATCCGCTTGGCCAGTATGTGGACCTGGTTGCCTTCAATGAGTACCTGGGCTGGTATGGAGGTTTGCCAGATCAGTGCCGTAAAACCAATTGGAGCACGCCTTACAACAAGCCGCTCTTTATCAGCGAAACCGGCGCCGGTGCCAAGGGCGGTTTCCACGCAGATTCATTAACCCGCTATAGCGAAGAATACCAGGAATGGTACTACAAGGAACAGGTGGCGATGTTTAAACGCATGCCCGATAACTTTGTAGGCCTTTCACCCTGGGTACTGAATGATTTCCGGTCGCCTAAGCGCAATAACCCTGTTTACCAGGAAGGTTGGAACCGTAAAGGTTTATATGACGATAAGGGCAATAAAAAGAAAGCCTTTTACATCCTACAGGCCTACTATAATCAAATCAGGAATAACAATACCAAATAACATTTATGTACTTAAAGAACAAATTACTGTGTCTTGCTGCAGCCATCCTGCTTTTAGTAAGTCAGGCCAGCAAGGCGCAGGTGAAACATACTTTTGCCTTAGCCGATTCCGTTTTCCTGCTTGATGGTAAGCCGTTCCAGATGATCAGCGGCGAAATGCATTATCCGCGTGTGCCACGCGAGGCCTGGCGGGCACGCATGAAAATGGCCAAAGCCATGGGCCTTAACACCATTGGTACCTATGTGTTCTGGAACCTGCATGAACCACAAAAAGGTAAATTTGATTTTTCGGGCAATAACGATGTTGCCGAGTTTGTGAAGATAGCCCGTGAGGAGGGCCTGTGGGTTATCCTGCGACCAAGCCCATATGTTTGTGCCGAGTGGGAGTTTGGCGGCTACCCTTACTGGTTACAGAACGAAAAAGGCCTCGTAGTACGTAGCAAGGAATCGCATTATCTGGAAGAGTATCGAAAATACATTATGGAGGTGGGCAAAAGGCTGGCTCCGCTACAGGTTAATCACGGCGGAAACATCCTGATGGTGCAGATTGAAAACGAATACGGTTCTTATGGCAGCGATAAAGAATACCTCGCCATTAACCAAAAAATGTTTAAAGAAGCGGGTTTTGACGGCTTGCTCTACACTTGTGATCCGGGTGCAGATGTGGGTAGGGGGCATTTGCCCGGTTTGTTACCAGCGGTGAATGGTATTGATGATCCCGCCAAAGTGAAACAGTTGGTTCAGCAGAATCACGACGGTAAAGGGCCCTATTATATTGCCGAATGGTATCCAGCCTGGTTCGACTGGTGGGGAGCGGCTCATCATACCGTACCTGCGGAAAAATTTACCGGCAAGTTGGATGCGGTTCTCGGTGCTGGCATATCTATCAATATGTATATGTTCCACGGGGGCAGCACGCGCGGTTTTATGAACGGTGCCAACTACAAAGGCAATACGCCTTATGAACCGCAGATCAGCAGTTATGATTATGATGCACCGCTTGACGAAGCTGGCAACCCTACCCCGAAGTTCTGGGCCTTTAGAAAAGTTATTGAAAAGCACCTGCCGGCAGGTCAGCAATTACCAGCCGTTCCGGCAGTAAAGCCAGCTATTTCTATACCCGTTATCAAACTAACGCAGCAAACCCCGTTGGTTGATATGCTCGGTAAAGGTGTAAGTAATGCCACTCCTTTAACCTTTGAGGATTTGAACCAGGATTACGGTTTTGTTTGGTACCGCACAACCTTACAGGGCGGTAAAGCAGGCGTGCTGAAATTAAAGGACCTCCGCGACTACGCTATCATTATGGTGAATGGCCAACGGCAAGCTGTGCTCGACAGAAGATTGAACCAGGACAGCATCCGTCTTGATTTACCTGCTGGCAACGTTAAACTGGATATTCTGGTGGAGAACCTGGGCCGCATTAACTTCGGCAAATACCTGCTTCAAAACAAAAAGGGTATTACAGAAAAAGTAACCTGGAATGGAGGCGAAGTGAGAAACTGGCAGATGTTCAGTTTGCCTTTTGATAACGTTAATCATATCAATTACACCAACAAGGCAACGGCAAGCACGCCTGTTGTTAAAAAAGGTAGTTTTAATCTTACCGAAGTGGGAGATACTTATCTGGATATGGGTGAGTGGGGTAAAGGCGTAGTGTGGATCAATGGCCACAACCTGGGCCGCTACTGGAGCGTAGGTCCGCAGCAAACCCTTTATGTACCTGTCGAATGGCTCAAAAAAGGGAATAACGAAATTATGGTGCTGGAGCTGTTAAAACCTGGTCAAACACATCTTGCTGCTATTGATAAACCGATTCTAAATAAATTACAATAATTAATATCAGACTTGGGGTTTAATTACTAAATTTAGGTAATTGTATAAATCTGTCAATCTTACAATTAATAAATGATAAAGACTTTAGCTTCACTGCTAACCCTTGTTGCTGGCATGCATTTTACTACGCGTGCCCAAACACATCTTAGTGATACCAGTGGGAACTATAAACTGGTATGGGCAGATGAGTTTGATAAGGAAGGAGCGCCAGACAGTACTAACTGGAAGTCTGAGCATGGGTTTGTACGTAATCACGAATTGCAGTGGTATCAACCCGAGAATGCGTATTGCCATAAGGGAATGCTTATTATCGAGGCACGCAAAACAAATCAGCCTGATCCCTATTACAAAGAAGGCAGTGATAGTTGGCGTACTAACCGGCCCAATATACAGTATACATCTGCCAGCTTAAACACAGCGGGTTTACACAGCTGGCAGTACGGCAGGTTTGTAATGCGTGCCCGTATCGATGTTGACCCTGGTATGTGGCCCGCTTTCTGGACCTTGGGTGTAAGCAAGGAATGGCCCTCCAACGGCGAAATTGACATTATGGAGTATTACCGTAAAAGATTGTTGGCGAACATAGCCTGTGGTACGGATAGAGCCTATCATGCCAAATGGTTCAGTAAATACAAAATGCTGGATCAATTGGGGCCAAAGTGGAGCAAGAAGTTTCACGTTTGGCGCATGGATTGGGATGAACATGCGATAAGCCTCTATGTGGATGATCAGTTGATGAACCGGGTGGAACTAAAGGATCTGGTTAACCGCGATGGCAGCGGCTTTAATCCTTTTATGCAACCTCATTATATATTGGTGAACCTCGCGCTGGGTGGTGATAATGGCGGTGATCCGACGTTATCAAAGTTTCCGGCCCGGTATGAAATTGATTATGTCCGCGTGTATCAGAAATGATCAGTCCGGGCAATCATAAAAATGTAATAGTTGAGTTGATTTATAAATAACATTAGGCAATGAAACGAGTATTAAGTGCGCTGTTGCTTTGTAGCGGATTTGCGTACGGGCAACAAAAAGATTACCCCATAAAGCCGGTTTCCTTTACGGATGTAAAGCTTACCGATCAATTCTGGTCAAAGCGTATCGAGGTTAACCGCACGGTCACAATTCCGGCGTCATTTGCCCGTTGCGAGAATACCGGCAGGGTAAAGAACTTTGAGATGGCTGCCCAGCACAGCGGGAAGTTTTGCACCAAGTTTCCATTTGACGATACTGATATTTATAAAACAGTTGAAGGTGCGTCTTACTCACTGGCTGTACACCCCGACCCGCAGCTGGACAAGTACGTAGATTCGTTGATCACTATAGTTGGCAAAGCGCAGGAGCCCGATGGTTATCTGTATACCGCACGTACTATTGATCCGCTACATCCACACCCTTGGGCGGGCCCCGAGCGTTGGGTAAGGGAGAACGAGCTAAGCCATGAACTCTATAATTCTGGCCACATGTTCGAGGCCGCTGCGGCGCATTATTTGGCTACGGGCAAGCGTAATTTCCTCAATATCGCCCTCAAAAATGCGGATCTACTCGTCGCAACCTTTGGGCCGGGTAAAAGGCATGTGGCTCCCGGTCACGAAATTGTAGAGATGGGTTTGGTGCGCCTGTACCGCATAACCGGTAAAAAAGATTATCTCGATCTGGCCAAGTTCTTTATTGATGAACGCGGTCACCGGACTTATGATAAGAACAGCAAAGACCAATGGAAAAACGGCATGTACTGGCAGGACGATATGCCGGTAGTTGATCAGCAGGACCCCGAAGGACACGCCGTTAGAGCGATGTACTTGTACTCTGGCATTGCTGATGTTGCTGCCCTAACCGGTGATAAAGCCTATATTGAAGCTATAGACCGCATCTGGAATAACATGGTGAGCAAAAAGATCTATGTGCAGGGCGGGATAGGAGCTATTCCTAACGGCGAGCGTTTTGGCGACGACTACGAACTGCCAAACACCACGGCCTATAACGAAACTTGCGCCGCAATAGGCGATGTGTTCTGGAACCAGCGCATGTTCCTGCTCCACGGTGACTCCAAGTATATCGATCTGCTCGAAAAAATATTATATAACGGCCTTATTTCTGGCGTTGGGCTGGATGGCAAGTCGTTCTTTTATACGAATGCCATGCAGGTAACAAACGGTTTTACCCATGGGGCATTGGAAAGAAAACGGTCGGGATGGTTTGAGTGTTCATGCTGTCCAACTAATATGGCGCGTTTCCTGCCTTCACTTCCGGGTTATTTGTATGCTGAAAATGGTAACAACGTTTATGTAAACCTATTTACCAGCAGTGCGGCTAAACTAAAGGTGAACGGCAAACAGGTGGAGATCATTCAGCAAAATGATTACCCATGGAAGGGTTTGCTCAACTTCACCGTTAACCCTCAAAATACTACCGATTTCAACTTATTAGTGCGAATACCAGGTTGGGTGCGTAACGAGGCCATTCCATCAGATCTTTATCACTTCGAAAATAATGCACCTGCAACTTACAGCATCAAAGTAAATGGTAAGCCGGTGAAGTGCAGGATAGAAAAAGGCTATGCGGTACTAAGCCGAAAATGGAACAAAGGCGACCGGGTACAGGTTGACCTACCAATGCCGGTACGGAAGGTTGAGGCTAACGCCGCCCTTACTGTTGATGCCGGTAAAGCAGCCTTGCAGCGAGGCCCTATTATGTATTGTGCCGAATGGAAAGACAATAACGGCCAAACCAGTAATTTGAGTTTACCTGCCAGTGCTAGTTTTAAAACGCAATATGAGCCGGCATTATTAAATGGCGTGGTTGTTCTAAAAGGACAGGCTGTGACGGTTAATGATGACAACCAACAATCTACCACGTTAACTGCTATCCCATACTATGCCTGGGCAAACAGGGGAGAAGGGGAAATGCAGATATGGTTTCCGGAGCTAAGCAAGCGGACAGCAGTAACAGAAAAATCAAAGTAATTAACCAGTTGTAATGTATATCACGGGGAAGGTGCCGGTAATGTGCGCTTTCCCTTTTTTTATTTTGTGCAGTTATTATCCTCACCGTTAAATAGAAAATACCGGTATTGGGTTGCTTTTGTGGCTTTTCCGACCATCTGCCTGCCTCAATGTAAATTTTAAATTAATTGAAATTGGTGCGATAGTATAATCACGTTTATTCAAATAATTTTCATATTTGTTTTTCTCCTTAATTACGTGACTGATGAAGCCGGCATCATTTTTTGATTTTATTGCGATTGACGAGTACGCCGCCACGCCTAAGTATTTGCAGCTTACCAACGAGATTTTAAGCGCGATTGAATTAGGAAAGATCACTAAAAACTTTTTGCTGCCGTCTATCAACGAGCTTAGCTATCAGCTCGATATTTCCAGAGATACGGCTGAAAAAAGCTACCGGCACCTCAAAGAGATCGGTGTAATTAACTCCGTGCCGGGAAAAGGCTATTTTGTGGTGAACACGGATTTTAGGCAAAAGCTCAAAATATTTTTACTGTTTAATAAGCTGAGCGCCCACAAAAAGTTGATTTACGACAGCTTTGCCGCTGCCCTCGGCGAAGATGCTGCCATAGACTTCTATATCTATAACAACGACTTCAAGCTTTTTAAAAAAATGCTTACCAACAGAAAGGAAGATTACTCCCACTATGTGATCATCCCGCACTTTATAGAAGGAGAGGAAAATGCGCAGGACATTGTTAAGATATTGAACGAGATCCCTAAAGACAAACTTATCCTGCTTGATAAGAAGATACCCGGTCTGAGAGGAGAGTACGGCGCGGTTTATGAAAATTTTGAGAAAGACATTTATCGCGCGCTCGACCAGGCCCGCGCCCATCTGAGTAAATATCATACCCTAAAGATCATTTTTCCGGAGAAAAGCTACTATCCTGTGGAGATTATCAAAGGCTTCCAGCTGTTTTGTAGGCAATACGCTTTCAATCATGTTATCGTAACCGATATTGCTGCCGAACCGATCAGAAAAGGAGAGGTTTTTATCATCCTTACGGAAGATCACCTGGTAACGTTGCTGGAAAGGTTAATTTCGTTAAAACTTACTATCGGGGAAGATGTTGGGGTGATCTCCTACAATGAGACCCCTATAAAGAAAATCTTGCTCGACGGTATCACCACCATATCCACTGATTTTAAGTACATGGGTAACGCAGTTGCCGACCTGGTATTAACCAATTCGAAGCAACAAATTGAAAATCCGTTTTACTACATCAAACGTTCATCACTATAAGTTGTAGGGGAAGAACTACCGGCAAATAATTTACTGTTATTTAATAATTTAGGCCCTGTTTCGATCAATCGGGGCCTTTTTTATTGTGCAGCGGGGCTAATTTCTACGCTCGTTAGGCATGACAGTGCATGACAGTTGGAGAAGGGCTGATATTTAGATTAGCTGCACGTTTTTTTAAAACAGTATAAACCTACTTTTTAGATGCAAGCAATTTTAGGAGTTATTTTCCATTTCATCGGGGGCTTTGCTTCCGGCAGTTTTTACATACCGTACAAGAAAGTTAAGGGATGGGCCTGGGAGAGTTTCTGGATTGTAGGTGGTATTTTTTCATGGCTTATTGTGCCGCCGCTGGCTGCATGGTTAACCATCCCAAATTTTGGCGAGATCATTAAGCACACCGACGGCCAGATACTGTTATATACCTATATTTTTGGCGTGTTGTGGGGAATTGGCGGCCTAACTTATGGCCTGGGTGTAAGGTACTTAGGGGTAGCTCTCGGCAGCTCGATTATCCTGGGATTATGTTCGGTTTTCGGATCACTCATTCCGTCTATTTATTATGATTTTAACCCTAAACCGGGTAAGGATACTATCTCTATTTTAACCCACAGCCATTGGGGACAAATGGTGCTGCTTGGTATTGCAGTTTGCGTACTCGGCATTATCATTTGCGGGCGGGCAGGTGTATTGAAGGAGAAAGAGCTCTCTGTTGACCGGGAGGTAGCATCGCACAATCAAGAATACAAGTTTGGCCTTGGTATTTTCGTTGCCATTGTATCAGGTATCCTGAGTGCATGTTTCGCATTCGGTATAGACGCCGGTAAGGATATGGCCAATGAGGCTAATAACCTTTGGAAGGCAGTTCACCCCGGACAGGGCGAGTTCCTTTACCAGAACAACGTTACCTATGTAGTGATTTTGTGGGGTGGTTTAACTACCAACTTCTTGTGGTGTATGTTTTTAAATGCCCGCAACAAAACATTTGGGGATTACACCAACTCAAAAACACCGTTAGTGCGTAACTACCTGTTCTCCGCATTGGCGGGTACAACCTGGTTCCTGCAGTTCTTTTTCTATGGTATGGGCGAAAGTCGCCTGGGTAATGGGCCAAGCTCGTGGATATTGCATATGGCGTTCATCATCCTGGTAGCTAATGCCTGGGGACTGGTATTAAAGGAATGGAAAGGTGTAAACCGCAAAACGTTTGTGACACTGATTGTTGGTATTGTAACCATTTTGCTGTCAGTGCTGCTTGTGGGTTACGGAAACTCGATCAAACCTTAACATATATAAATCAACTGAATAAGAATAAAATAAAAATTGAGATAACATGTCTGCTAAAACAACAGAATTTAAGCATGTAAGTTATTTGTGGGATGAGGCTAAAGCGGCCGAACTTGCAGGTGACGAGGTGGCGCTTTTGATCTATCGTTCCAATTTACTCGGAGCTGATCTGCGCTTAACAAACTATGGCGGAGGTAATACTTCATGCAAGGTAATGGACAAAGATCCTTTAACCGGCAAAGAAGTAGAGGTAATGTGGATCAAAGGATCTGGTGGCGACATCGGTACTTTGAAAAAGAGCGGTTTAGCGGCTTTATACGTTGATCGTTTACGCAGTCTGAAAAATGTTTACCGTGGCATTGAGCACGAGGATGAAATGGTTGAACTGTTTAACCACAGCATTTTTGACCTTAACTCAAAAGCGCCTTCAATTGATACGCCGCTTCACGGTTTCTTACCATTTAAACATATCGACCACTTACATCCTGATGCAGCTATCGCTATTGCTGCTGCAAAAGATGGCAAAAAAATAACTGAAGAGCTTTTTGGCGGTACTATCGGTTGGGTTGAATGGCAGCGCCCTGGTTTCGACTTAGGTTTGCAACTGCGCGAGTGTCTGGACAATAACCCTGGTATCCGTGGTATTATGCTGGGCTCACACGGTTTATTTACCTGGGGTAACACGGCTTATGAAAGCTACATCAACACCCTTGAGGTAATTGAAAAATGTGCAGAATATCTGGAGCAAAACTATGGCAAAAAAGGACCTGTGTTTGGCGGCCAGCGCATTCAAAGCCTTGACGAAGGTTCACGTAAAAAACAGGCTGCTGCTTTAGCTCCTGTATTGAGAGGCTTCTGCTCAAGCAAAACCAAAATGATCGGTCATTTTACCGATGATGCACGTGTGTTAGAGTTTATCAACTCAAATGATCTTGACCGTTTGGCGCCACTTGGTACCAGCTGTCCGGATCACTTCCTGCGCACCAAGATCAGCCCGCTTGTGCTGAACCTTGAGCCATCAGAAGACCTGAGCGATGTAAAAGCATTAAAGGAAAAATTAACTCCTTTATTTGAAGAGTATCGCCAGATGTACACCGACTATTACAACACTTGCAAACACGCAAATAGCCCTGCTATCCGTGATGCTAACCCGGTTGTGATTCTGTATCCTGGTGTGGGTATGTTCACCTTCTCTAAGGACAAACAAACTGCCCGTGTTGCAGCAGAATTCTATACTAACGCTATCAACGTAATGAAAGGTGCTGAAGCTATTTCAGAATATACTTCATTACCTCGTCAGGAAGCTTTTGACATTGAGTACTGGCTGTTAGAAGAAGCTAAGTTACAGCGTATGCCTAAGCCAAAAGCCTTATCTGGCCGTATTGCTTTAATTACTGGCAGCGCCGGTGGTATTGGTAAAGCTATCGCTAAAAGATTTGTTGAAGAGGGCGCTGTAGTAGTTCTTAACGATATGAACGCTGAGCGTTTAGCAGGTGCAGGCGAAGAGTTTAAAAAACAATTCGGTAAAGATTCTTATACCACTGCGGTATTAGACGTAACTAAGGCTGATCAGATTCAGGACGCAATGGACATTGCCGCTTTAATGTTCGGTGGTGTTGACCTCATCGTGAATAACGCTGGTCTGTCTATCTCTAAAACCATCGAAGATCACGCTGAAAAAGATTGGGATCTGTTATATGATGTATTGGTGAAAGGCCAGTTCCTGGTAACTCAGGCTGCTGTTAAGGTAATGAGAAAACAAGGCACCGGTGGCGACGTGATCAACATTGTAAGCAAGAACGCTTTAGTAAGCGGTCCTAATAATGCCGGTTACGGTAGCGCTAAAGCTGCTCAATTACACCTTAGTCGCTTAAACGCTGCTGAATTAGGTGGCGACAAGATCCGTGTTAACGTAGTGAACCCAGATGCGGTAATCAGCGACAGTAATATCTGGGCCGGTGGCTGGGCCGAAGGTCGTGCCAAAGCTTATGGCATCACTGTAGAAGAGCTGCCTGCTTACTACGCTAAACGTACCTTATTAAACGAAGTTATCTTACCAGATGATATTGCTAACGCTTGTTTCGCCCTTGCCGGCGGCCTGCTTAACAAATCAACAGGTAACGTAGTGAATGTTGACGGTGGTGTTGCCGCAGCATTTGTAAGATAAGATTTAGTTATCTGGTTATTGAGTTATTTTATCTAAGTGTTAGTTGCAGCGCCAATCATTTTGGTATCAGCAAACGCTACACTTACTTTAGCACAATAATTCAATAACCAGTAACTTGATAACCAATAACCAACATATGGCCCGCGTTGCATTCAAGATGAAGTTATTTCCGGGTAAAGAAGCGGAATATCAAAAACGGCACGATGAAATATGGCCTGAGCTTTCGGCGTTATTGAAACAAACCGGCATCAGCGAATACTCCATTTTTCTGGATGCGGAAACAAATGCACTATTCGGCGTTTTAAAAGCCGAAGACCCCAAAGCCCTGGATAACCTGCCAAGTCATGCTGTAATGCAAAAATGGTGGGCGTACATGGCCGATATTATGGAGAGCAATCCTGATCACTCGCCGGTTAGTATACCGCTAAAGGAAGTATTTTATCTACCATAACCAATAAAACTGATCAATTATGCAGTTAGAAAAATATAAAATAGATGAGCTGAATAATCAGCATCATGCAGCGCACCAGCGCAAGTTTGAATTTGTTGCTGCTGATGTAGCCAACCTTGATGAAGTTTTAAAAAAGCTTCAGGCTTTTAACATTACTATTCCGAGCTGGGCTTTAGGTACCGGTGGTACACGTTTCGGCCGTTTTTCTGGCGGGGGCGAGCCTCGCAGCCTTGAAGAAAAGATCGAGGATGTAGGCGTGATCCACGCTTTAAACCGCTCCAGCGACTCTATTTCGCTGCATATTCCATGGGATATTCCTGAAAATGCGGCTGCTATTAAAGCTTTAGCTGCTCAAAATGGTTTACGTTTCGATGCCGTAAACTCAAATACCTTCCAGGATCAGGCTGATCAGAAACACAGCTACAAATTCGGTTCATTGCACCATGTAGACAAGGCTGTAAGAAAACAAGCTGTTGAACATAACATCCAGGTAATAAAATACGGTGTTGAGTTAGGTTCAAATGCACTTTCTGTATGGCTGTCTGATGGTTCAAATTTCCCTGGACAGTTGAATTTCCGTAACGCTTTCCAAAATACTTTAGAAAGTCTTCAGGAAATTTACGAAGCGTTACCAGATGATTGGAAAGTATGGGTAGAGTACAAGCCTTACGAACCAAACTTCTATTCAACTACCATTGGCGACTGGGGACAGTCTCTTTTACTTGCCAATAAACTTGGTGAAAAAGCTTCTACGCTGGTTGACCTTGGTCACCACCTGCCAAATACTAACATTGAGCAAATTGTATCATTGTTGTTGATGGAAGGTAAACTGGCCGGTTTCCATTTTAACGATTCAAAATATGGCGATGACGACCTTACCGTAGGCAGCATCAACCCATATCAATTATATCTTATCTTCAACGAACTGGTTGAGGGCATGGACGCCCGCGGCATGAACCACTCGAAGGATTTAGGCTGGATGATCGACGCTTCACACAACGTAAAAGATCCTATTGAAGATCTGTTGCAATCTGTTGAGGCGATCAAGATAGCTTATGCACAAGCCCTGCTGGTTGACCGCAAGGCACTGGTTGCTGCTCAGCAAAGCAATGACGTGGTTAAGGCGCAGGAAATATTGCAACAAGCTTATCGTACAGACGTTCGTCCCCTGGTGGCAGAAGCACGTTTGCGCGAAGGTGGTGCATTAAACCCAATTGAAGTTTATCGTCAGTCTGGCGTACGTAGCCAATTGATCAAAGAACGTGGCGAAAAGGCAGTAGCTACAGGATTATAAGATGAAACCAATTCCGGTTATAGCGATTTTTGATATTGGGAAAACCAATAAGAAGCTGTTTCTCTTTGACGAGGATTACAAGATCGTTTACGAGAAATCGGCCCGGTTTAACGAGACCGTTGATGAGGATGGCTTCGCTTGCGAAAACCTCGAGGCTTTGCGCAGCTCACTTTTTGATTCGCTGCGCGAAGTTTTCAAGTTGCAGGAGTATGACATTAAAGCTATCAACTTCTCCACCTATGGCGCCAGCTTTGTATATATCGATGAGAACGGCCAGCCCCTCACACCACTCTATAACTACCTGAAGCCCTATCCAGAAGAGTTGCAGGAGAATTTCTATCAACTCTATAGTGGTAAGGAGAATTTCTCGAGAGAAACGGCGTCGCCGGCTCTGGGAAGTTTAAATTCAGGCTTGCAGCTATACCGCTTAAAGTACGAGCAGCCAGGCGTTTTTGCTAAAGCAAAATATGCATTGCACTTGCCTCAATACATGAGCTACCTGCTTACCCATCAGCCGGTAAGTGATATTACCAGCATTGGTTGCCATACCGGTTTATGGAGTTTTGATAATCAGGACTACCATAATTGGGTAGAGCATGAAGAGATTCGCAAAAAACTCGCGCCTGTGGTTAAGGCAGATAGCGTGGTTGAGGTAACTTACGAAGGTAAGGATGTGGCGGTAGGCTCAGGATTGCATGATAGCTCAGCAGCGCTGATCCCTTATCTGGCTAATTTCCACGAGCCTTTTATGCTGCTTTCTACCGGCACCTGGTGCATTAGCTTAAATCCCTTCAATAATAATCCGCTCACAGCAGACGAGTTAGAGAAGGATTGCCTTTGTTACCTGGACTACCGCGGTAATGCCGTCAAAGCCTCAAGATTATTTTCGGGATACGCGCATGAGGTGCAAACCAAGCGCCTCGCGGCACATTTTGACCATGCGGTAGCTCGTTATAAAACAATTGAATACAATTCAGAGATTATACCCGAATTAAAGCAAAATACGGCGCTCATCAGAGAAGGTGACCTGCTGCCGTTTGCCGAAGTAAACCTCGACCAATTCAGGAACGATGAGGAAGCCTATCATCATTTAATTTATGACTTGGTAAGGCAACAGGTGGAATCATCAAACCTGGTTTTGAAAGGTACTTCGGTAAAACGTATCTTCGTAGATGGTGGATTTAGCAGGAACCTGGTGTTTATGAATATGCTGGCAGCAGCATTTGAAAACCTGGAGATCTTTGCTGCCTCTATGCCGCAGGCAACTTCACTGGGAGCCGCCATTGCTTTGCACCGGCATTGGAATCACAAATCCTTACCTACCAACCTTATTGAACTAAAATATTATTTAAGTAATCATTCATACAGTCAAACTAAGTTATAGATGACGGTAGGCTTATTTATTCCATGTTACGTAGACCAGTTTTATCCTGGGGCAGCTATAGCTACGCTGCAATTGCTGGAGAAACTTGGCGTTAAAGTTGAATACCCTAAAAATCAAACCTGTTGCGGCCAGCCAATGGCAAATTCAGGTTTTGAACATTTAACAGGTGGCTGCAACGAGCTTTTTATTAAAAACTTTGCAGACTATGATTACATCGTGGCCCCTTCGGGCAGCTGCGTACTGCATATAAGAGAGCATTTGCACGATGACAAGCAGGAGGCCAAAGCTGTAGAAGTAAGAAAGCGGGTTTACGAACTCACCACGTTTTTAACAGATGTACTACAGGTGAAAGAACTGCCAGGTGCAAGATTTCCGCATAAGGTAGGCGTTCATCAGAGCTGCCACGGCCAGCGCGGATTGAAGCTTTCGCAAATGAGCGAGCTTGTAGCGCCGGATTTTTCCAAGCCTGGTCAGCTGTTGGATATGGTTAAAGACATCGAAATTATTCCACTGAGCCGTGTGGACGAGTGCTGCGGCTTTGGCGGTACATTCTGCGTGGCGGAGGAAGCCGTGTCTGCCAAAATGGGCAAAGACAGGGTAGCGGATCACCTGCAGCATGGAGCCGAATATATCACGGGCGCAGATATGTCTTGTCTGATGCATATGGAAGGCATCCTGAACAGGCAGGGAAGCAAAACCAAAGTGATCCATATTGCGGAGATATTAAACTCAAACTAAGCCTCCTAGCCCCCTGAAGGGGGAACCCGAATATCTCGGGGAAATTTTAAAGATTAAGGTGATGAAGATTGAAAATAACGACACTGCTACCAAGCACCCCCTTCAGGGGGCGGGGGGAGATCACGCTCACCTCGCTGAAGTCTTTAATCGTGACGAGGAGCGGGTAAACTGGCATGATGAAACTTTATGGTGGATACGCCAGAAACGGGACCGGAACGTACACCAGCTACCTGAATGGGAAGCCTTGAGGGAAACGGCCTCACAGATTAAGTTTAACGTACTTTCTAACCTGGGCACTTACCTGGAGCAGTTTGAAAAAAATGCGTTGGCTAATGGCGTAATTGTGCATTGGGCCAAAGACGCTAAAGAACATAACGAAATTGTACACAGCCTGCTCAAAAAGCATGAGGTGACGCGGATGGTAAAAAGTAAATCCATGCTTACCGAAGAGTGTGGGTTAAACGATTATCTGGCTGAGCATGGCATTGAAGTAATTGACTCGGACCTTGGCGAGCGCATCGTGCAGCTGGCTAAGGAACCGCCAAGTCATATCGTGTTGCCTTGTATCCACAAAAAGAAAGAGGAAATAGGCGATCTGTTCCACATGTACCTCGGTACCCCCTCTAATGTGGCCGATCCGCAGTTCCTGACTGAAGCGGCAAGACAGCATTTAAGAGAAGTTTTCTTAACCCGAAAAGCTGCCCTCACAGGCGTGAACTTTGCGGTTGCCGAAACAGGAGAGTTTGTAGTTTGCACCAACGAGGGTAATGCCGATATGGGCGCTCACCTTGCTGAGATCCATATCGCCAGCATGGGTATAGAAAAACTCATCCCCAAAAAGGAACACCTCGGCGTATTTCTGCGCCTGCTAACCCGGAGTGCTACAGGCCAGCCAATCACCACTTACAGCAGCCACTTTAAAAAGCCAAGGCCCGGTAAGGAAATGCACATTGTGCTGGTAGATAACGGCCGTAGTGTGCAGTTGGGCCGTAAGGACTTCCGCAACTCGTTGAAGTGTATCCGTTGCGGTGCTTGCATGAACACTTGTCCGGTATATCGTCGTAGCGGTGGCCATAGCTATCACTCGGCAGTTGCAGGTCCAATAGGTTCTATCCTGGCTCCAAACCTCGACATGAAGAAATATGCCGATCTACCTTTTGCCTCCACACTTTGTGGCTCTTGCTCCAATGTGTGCCCGGTAAAAATTGATATTCATGATCAGCTGTATAAATGGCGTCAGGTACTGGTAAAAGAAGGCTATGCGCCAACAGGCAAAAAGATAGGCATGAAGATCATGGCTACAACCTTAGGTTCGCCCGCTTTGTATCACTCTGCCGGTAAAATGGGCAGATTGGTATTGAAATTTGCGCCTTTTGCCGTTAACAATAGCCTGAATCCATGGTACAAGCATCGCGACATGCCAAATCCGCCAAAGCAATCCTTTGGGGAGTGGTACGCCGCTAACAGAACCCCCTAACCTCCGCCGGCTGGCGGAGGAACTAAAGTTGAAAGGCGAAGTTCGAAATGACAAATCAATAAATTTCAAATCAAAAATCAGACACCCGGATTAATTCCCCCTTTAGGGGGATAGGGGGGTAAATCAAAAGATGAGTTCTCGCGACAGCATTTTAGCAACAGTAAAGAAAAATCAACCGGAAAATAATCCGCTACCGGATTTAGGTCAGTTTGCATCGGTAGGGGAAGTTTCTTTGCAAAAATATACAGAGGTACTGACCGCTATTGGCGGACAGGTGAAGCAGGTGAATAGCTATGAAGAGATTGAAGCCGCAGTAGCTGCAGAATATCCGGCACCAGCAAAGATTGTAACCACTGTACCCGAACTAAAAACACTATTTGCAGAAGATAAATTAAGAGTAGGTAGTCCGCTGGAGTTTCATGATGTGGCGCTCGCAATAGTTAGGGGGAATTTTGGCGTAGCGGAGAATGGCGCGGTATGGGTAACTGAAGATACCATGGGCCACAGAGCGCTACCGTTCATCTGCGAAAATTTGGCGGTTATCATCAACGCTAATGACATTGTTGCTACCATGCACAAGGCTTATGGTCGCATTGAATCGGGCTATGGATACGGTGCTTTTATTGCGGGTCCTTCAAAAACAGCAGATATTGAACAATCCCTGGTGATTGGTGCTCATGGTCCAAAGAGTATGACGGTGTTTGTTTTGATGTCTTAGTTGGCAAAAAGATAAATCGATCAATATCATGAGAAGAATTCTGTTGATGCTGTTGCTTTTGCTGGCTATTAAGGTTGAAGCGCAGCAATCAAAGGAAGTATACATGTTCTGTTACTTCAAAAACAACGGTTTGGATGGCCTGCACCTCGCTTACAGTCATGATGGTTATAATTGGCAGGCGCTCAGAAACGACAGTTCTGTTTTAAAACCTGAGGTTGCCAAAGATAAACTGATGCGGGATCCCTGCATTATCCGTGGCGCTGACGGACTGTTTCATATGGTATGGACCGTAAGCTGGACAGACAAAGGCATCGGCTATGCTTCTTCTCCCGACCTTATTCACTGGTCTCAACAGCAATATATACCCGTAATGGCTAAAGAGCCGGAGGCACGCAATTGCTGGGCCCCGGAGGTTACCTATGACAAGGATTCTAAAACTTACATGATCTATTGGGCCACTACCATAACAGGTCGTTATGCGTTGGTGGACAGCACATCAGAAGCAAAATATAATCACCGCATTTACTACGTTACCACCAGAGATTTTAAAATTTACAGCGACACTAAATTGCTGTATGATCCCGGCTTTAATTCTATCGACGCGACCATTATACCCGACGGAAAACGTTTTGTAATGTTCTTTAAGGACGAAACCCGTACGCCGGTTCAAAAAAATATCAAATTAGCGTTTGCAGATAAACTTACAGGCCCGTACAGCAAAGCAGGCAAACCCATAACCGGCACTTACTGGGCAGAAGGGCCAACCACCCTGAGGATGGGTAAAACCTGGATAGTTTATTTTGACCGTTATCGTGATCATCGCTATGGTGCGCTCCGCTCTGTTGATTTGTTAAACTGGACGGATGTTTCTGACGAGATAAGTTTACCCAAAGGCATTCGCCACGGAACAATCTTCAAGATCACCGAAAAGGAATTCGAACAATTAACTAAAAATATAGGCTCTTAAAATCGAGAAGTATGCGGTTGGCTATCAAATCTTTAGTGTTGCTATGGATTCTTTGCCTCTGCATAGATGCGTCCGGTCAGCAAAAGCTGTGGCATGGCATACATCGTAAGCTGCGTTATCATCCCGATGGTACTGATTTTGTTATTCAGAATGGCAAGCGCCGGTTTAACAGAGCGATATATGGCACCAATACCGCTTTCAGGGTAGAGGCGGGAGATTTGCCCGAGTTTGCTTTATACCTTCCCGGCATGGGTGGAAACTTTAAGCTCGGTCTCATCGACGGCTCACAAAGCAAATGGCTGATCGACGCCGCGAGCATTGAAGCCAGGTATCGGCCGGGTTCTATGCACTACCTTATTAAAGATCCTATGTTTGGCTCCGGTACGCTACGGTTGGAGGTATTGGCAGGTGCATCAACAGAAAGCATGCTGGTAAAGGCCAATTTTAGCAACATACCTAATGACCTAAAGCTCGTTTGGGTGTACGGTGGTGCAACGGGTAAAAAATTCTCCAGGGAGGGCGACATTGGCGCTGACCCGGAATCATCGTTCTATCTACAGCCTGATTACTGCGTTAATAATTCTTATCAGTCCGATAAAAATACTTTTGTCTTAAATTTTAAGGGGAAAAGTCTGAGTGAGTCCGATCGCTATGAAATAGATCACAATGGGAAAAAGGCTAAAACCGAAACCGTTTCTAAAAATGAGCTAACCGGCATTTTTCCGACAGGAAGTCAAATACTCATTGCGGATGCGGAGGCTCAAAAATCGCCATCGCAGCTTATCTCTTCGAAAGCAGGTGACAGGCCGGTTATCACTGGAACGCTTAATCCTCATTCCGCTACCGAACTTTATTGGCTCATCCAAAATGGTAAGTTGAACGCTGACACGGTGAACGTTAAGCAATGCTTTGCCAAAGCCGAGCAGAAACGCGAGCAGCTAGCCAACCGGGTGATTGTCCACACACCTGATCCCTACATTAACACACTTGGAGGAGCATTGAGCGTGGCAGCCGATGCAATTTGGGAAAGCCCCTCGTACATGCACGGTGCAGTGGCCTGGCGCATGCGCTTGCCCGCCTGGCGAGGACCTTACGTAGCCGATCCCCTGGGATGGCATGATCGAGCCTGGACGCATTTTAGCAGCTACGCCGAGTCGCAATTGACTTCACCTGCAACAGGACCGGTTGTGGCCGATACCGCTCTGCATCTGGCAAGACAATTGGAAAAGATAGGCACCTCAATGTTTAGCAGCGGTTATATCTGCCGCAATCCCGGTGGCGATTTCAAGCCGAATCATTATGATATGAACCTGGTTTATATCGATGAACTGCTTAACCATTTCAAATGGACAGGCAACCTTGACGAAGTGAAGAAACTGTGGCCAACTATTAAACGCCACCTGGCCTGGGAGAAACGGAACTTTGATGCCGACGGAGATGGTTTGTATGATGCCTATTGTTGCATTTGGGCGAGTGATGCCCTGCAATATAGTGGTGGCGGTGTAACACATTCATCGGCCTATAATTACAAAGCCAATAAGATGGCTGCCGAACTGGCCAAATTGGTAGGCGAGGACCCAACGCCTTATGAACAGGAGGCTGGTAAAATTTTAAAAGCGGTTCAATCTAAACTCTGGCTACAACGCACTGGTACCTATGCCGAGTTTAAGGACCTGTTAGGTATGCAAATGCTTCATACCGAACCCGGTATCTGGACCATTTATCATGCCATTGATTCGGATGTTCCGGATGCTTTTCAAGCTTATGAAAGTTTGCGTTATATCGACACCCGGATTCCGCATATTCCTGTTATTGCCGACGGCCTGAATGGAAACTATAACCTGCTTTCTACCACTAATTGGTTGCCTTATACCTGGTCGTTAAACAATGTGGTAATGGCGGAGAACTTACACGCCTCCTTAGCTTACTGGCAGGGCGGACGAAGTGAAGACGCCTTTAACCTCTGGAAAAGCGCTTTGCTGGAAAGCATGTTCTTAGGTGCGAGCCCCGGTAACTTTCAGCAAATTTCTTTTTATGACGCGGAGCGCGGCGAATTGTATCGCGATTTCGCTGACCCTATAGGTATGGCTGCACGATCGCTGGTAGAAGGACTATTCGGCATCAGGCCGGATGAGCTGCATCAAATCCTGACCATCCAGCCCGGACTTCCTGCTGAATGGTCTTATGCTTCGTTAAAAGTTCCGGATATTAATTTCGATTTCAAGCGCAGCGGAAATCAGGATACTTATACAATTGTGCCGTCTTTTGCTCGCCACATGCAGTTGAACCTCTTGTTAGATGCACGGACTGCAGATATTCAATCCGTAACTATAAACGGTAAAGCTGTTAAATGGAATGTACAATCCGGAGCTGTAGGCCGACCGGTTATTGAGGTGGAATCACCCGCTTACCCGAAATATGTTATCAAGATAACCTGGAAGGGAACGCCTGCTGAAAAAGTTTTGCCGCTGAAGGTTACCATTGGGCAGCCGTTTGTTTATAGACCTGTTACGGCGCAAGTGCTGTCGTACCTTGATCCTCAAAAAACATTCGTCGGAGCGGAGTTAACCACTGTGTTCAAAGGCGTTCCTGTTGATACAGGCTACCATACTTTATTCCTGAAATTGAAACAAGGGCAAATGATCTGGTGGCAACCTGTTAATGTACAAGTAGTAAAGCCAGTGGAAGTAGTGGCGGATGTCAATCAACCTTCAAACCAACTTCAATTCAAAATACGTAATAATGGGCAAGAGGGTAATATTGACATAACCGTTAATCCCGAATTACCGGAACATTTCAAAAAGACGCCGTCGCTTGAAAAAGAAAAACTATCGGCTAATATTGTAGTCGAGGCTAAATATCTGATGCCGGGTAGCAATCATGTTCATATAGCTTATGGCGGTAGCAGCCTTGATACCAATATCATCAATTGGAACATTGAGGCTAAAAATGTAAATGTCCACCCTGTCGATATAAGCGGTTTTTATAATGACGAGGTAAACAATATTTTCAAGAACAAATACTTATCGCCTCGTCCGCAGGTGCCTACTCTACAGCTACCTTATCAGGGTATCGGCAACTGGTGCTATCCATTGGCCACAGCTAACATTGACGATAGCGGACTACGAAAGGCTGCTGATCGCAATCTTTATACTTTACCGCAACATATTACATTTTCAACACCTGCGATTGAGGGTAAAAACATTGTCTTTACTTCGCAGTGGGATAATTATCCTAAAGCGGTTACCATACCGCTTACAGGTTCTGCCTCGCATATTTACCTGTTAATGGCCGGTTCTACCAACCCTATGCAAAGTCGGTTGGTAAACGGCGAAGTTATGGTAGAGTATACCGACGGATCAAAAGCTATGCTTGAGCTTAAAAATCCCGAAAACTGGTGGCCAATAGAGCAGGATGATGATAACGACGGTTTTGCCTTTAATACGAATGCGCCAAGACCTTTGCGTGTATATCTAAAGGAAGGTAAGGCGGCTTTAAGTTATGATCACTACACCTCTATCAAAGGTTTTACCAACCGGGCGATAGATGGCGGAGCAGCAACGGTGCTGGACCTGCCGCTTGATCCGCATAAACAGCTCAAAGATCTGCAGTTGAAAACCCTGGCTAATGATGAGGTAATTGGTTTGATGGCGGTATCTCTACTGTCCAATTAACAGCATAGTACAGGACAGTGTGAGGGTTATACCCGGTTAAATTTAGCCTCCATTGTAACCGCATGAAGAAGATCTTTAGCCTTTTTATTGCTATTGCCCTGGTGGGCGGTCAGCAATCTTTCGCACAAAACAAGTCGGCTCAATCCGTTAAAAGACCTAACATCATTATTATTCTGGCTGATGATATGGGCTACTCTGATTTGGGCTGTTTTGGTTCAGAAATCCATACGCCCAATATAGATGCCATGGCCAAAACCGGACTGGTGATGACCCAATTCTATAACGCCTCGCGCTGTTGCCCTACAAGAGCGTCTTTGCTAACGGGCCTTTATCAGCACCAGGCTGGTGTAGGCGATATGGTAAATACGCGTAAGGAGCCTGCATACGAAGGCTATCTTAATAACAACTGTGTAACCATTGCCGAAGCCTTAAAGACCGGCGGCTATAACACACTAATGGCCGGTAAATGGCACGTTGGCACCGCTCCCGAACACTGGCCTGTAAAACGTGGCTTTGATCATTACTTTGGTTTGATTGACGGGGCCAGTAGTTATTTTAATCCTACAATGCCTTATCGTCCTAATCAACATTTAACTATTGCTTTGGATAATAAGCCATTTACCCCCGGCCCTAATTTTTACTCAACAGACGCTTATGCCAGCTATGCGGTTAAGTTTATTGATGATAATAAAAAGACCGGCAAGCCCTTCTTCCTGTATATGGCCTTTACTTCGCCGCACTGGCCTTTGCATGCCCTCCCTGAAGACATCGCCAAATATAAAGGCAAGTACCTCAAAGGCTGGGACCAGATGCGTGCGGCCCGTTTAAAGAAGCAAAAGGAACTGGGCATATTACCACAAGATGCCGAACTGTCTCCACGAGATTCGCACGTGCCGGAGTGGAGCAGCCTGAGTGAAGGTGAGAAAAAGGACTGGGACGATAAAATGTCAGTCTACGCGGCTATGGTGGATCGAATGGATCAGAACATTGGTAAGATCAGGCAAAAGCTGAAGGAGCTGGGCGAAGATCAGAACACAGTAATTATGTTCCTTTCTGATAATGGCGCCAGCAGCGAAAGTATTAAAGGACCCGGATTTACGCCTGAAGTGTTAGCGGCAAGTAAGAAGCCGTCAAGTGATCCTACCTCATTTACCTCTTATAGTTTTGATGGCGCGAATGTGAGCAATACGCCGTTCCGTTTGTTTAAGCATTGGGAGTATGAAGGCGGTACGGCAACGCCATTCATCGTTAATTATCCCGCAATGATTAAATCGCAGCGATATAATCAGCAACCTGCCCATATTATTGATCTGATGTCTACCTGTCTGGATCTGGCGGGTGTTGCTTATCCAAAAACCTATCATGGCAACGCCATAACACCAACCGAAGGTATTAGCCTCGTACCACTGATTAAAGGCAAAACCTGGAAAGGCCACAACGCCCTCTTCTTCGAGCACGAGGGTAATCGCGCTGTTAGGCAAGGGGAGTGGAAGCTGGTGTCGCAATTTCCTGAAAATAAATGGGAGCTATACAATATCAAAACCGACAGATCGGAGTTGAACGACTTGAGCGCCAAATATCCTGATCGTGTAAAGGCCATGGAGACCCTCTATTTTGCATGGGCCAAACATGCCGGTGTTATCCCGTTTGAGCAATTGGTGAAACGTAAAGGCGACGAGTTTTGATGTAACATTATTTTTGCAGATTGCGCTGGCTGCTGGTAAAACGCGGTTTTGGCTAAGGAAGTGAGTGCCTTAAAGCAATTTGATCAGAACATACAGTATTTGCAGGACGGTGCAGGATGCGTGAAGCTGTACCGTCCTTTATTTTTAACGGCATAACCAATTTAACCACTAATTCCTACATTATGCCAAAGCCTAATCTAATAAAGGCGCATATTTTACTGGCCGTTTCTTTTACTGCATTGGCCGGTACTGTTAAAGCCCAAGCTCAGTTTACTAAACAAAAATTTGCTTTTGGTACTCCAAAAGCTCCTTCAGGTTATATTGGTGTAAATCCGCAAACACGGTTTAACGATACTACCGGATATGGTTTTGACTTCGATTCAAAGGTAAACGCTGTTAAGCGAACTGGAGGCAGTGCCATCGGCAGCGGTTTTATTACTGCGGATAAAGCTTTTTATTTTTCGGTAAATGTTCCTGAAGGTAATTATAAAGTCACCGTTACTTTAGGCGACAGCAAGGGCACCAGCGAAACAACCGTTAAGGCTGAATCCCGGAGACTAATGCTGCTGGATGCAAAGACTAAAGAAGGAGAGCTTAAAAAGTGCAGCTTCATCGTTAATATCCGTAAACCCCAAATCAGTACAGGCGGTAAAGTTAGCCTTAAACCCCGTGAGTTTGGCAAGCTGGATTGGGATAATAAATTAACCCTTGAATTTAATGATGCGAAACCGTGTGTTGACGCCGTTGAACTGGAAAAGGTAGATGATCAGATAACCGTTTACCTGGCCGGAAACTCAACGGTAGTTGACCAGGATGATGAGCCATGGGCATCATGGGGGCAAATGATCCCGCGCTTTTTTAAACCAGGTGTAGCCATTGCCGACCATGCAGAGTCTGGACTTACTTTAGGCAGCTTTTTAGGCAGCCACCGTTTAGATAAGGTATTGAGCGTAATTAAGCCGGGCAATTATCTTTTTATAGAATTTGGCCATAACGATCAGAAAGAAAAAGGTCCGCACGACGGCGCTTACGGTTCTTATACCGAAAGATTTAAATTGTATATCAGCAAGATTCGGGAAAAGAAAGCGATACCTGTAATTGTAACTTCTACGGCCCGCCGCTCTTTTGTAGATGGTAAAACCGTCAATACATTAGGCGATTACCCCGCTGCTGCACGCAAAGTAGCTCAGGAAGAGAATGTCGCCCTTATTGATCTCAACGAAATGACAACCCGCTTGTATGATGCGCTCGGCGAAGAAAACTCCAAAAAGGCCTTTGTTCACTATCCGGCAAATACCTTCCCTGGTCAGGACAAGCCACTTGCGGACAATACGCACTTTAACTCGTATGGCGCGTATGAACTGGCCCGATGTGTACTGGAAGGCGTAAAATCAAATCATTTGGGTATCGAAAAGTATATTATTGACGATCCGGACTTTGATCCTTCGCATCCTGATCCGGTAGAGCAGTTTCACATGCCGCCGAGTCCTAAAAACTCCACCATTAAACCAGATGGTAATTAAATCAAAATAAATCAGTAACCTCAAAAAACAACCATATATGAGAAAGAACATTTATTTACTGGCCATTTTGTTGCCATGGTGCATCAATAAGGTTAGCGCTCAGGAAGTGATGGAAACAGGCGGCAAACCCATGCCCGCTGAATGGATTGATAAGGATACCGGCCATAAAGTGGTGCGCTTATCGCGGCGCGAGGGTAATAACGCCAGCTTCTACTTCAATAATCCATGTTTTTTGCCCTCAAAAGGTGCAGGTGACCTGATGGTTTTTTACGGCAGTACCGCCAAAGGCAACCAACTTTTTGTGATGAATCTCAAAACGTTGGAGAGCACCCAGTTGACTGATCGTACGCACGTTTCGGGCGAGATGGTTTGCGCCAAGACTCGCGAAGCTTTTTACCAAAGCGGCGACAGCGTGTTTGCTGTAAATGCCGATACCCATAAAAACAGATTTGTTTATGCTTTCCCGGCTGGTTTTAACGGCAGGGTAGGCACCGTGAATGCTGATGGAACATACCTGGCTTGCGTAAAGGCAACGGGTAATCAGGAGCGTGAGATCTATACCAAGTATCCCGAAAAGCACGATTATTTTGACCGTATATATGATGCCCATATTCAGCATACATTGTACGTGATCAATACCAGGACAAGGCAGATGAAGCAAATCCATCAGGAAAATGAGTGGACCAACCACTTGCTATTTTCGCCAACAGATCCAAACCTGTTATCTTTTTGCCATGAAGGGCCGTGGGAAAAGGTGGACCGCATCTGGAACATCAATATCCAAACCGGTGAAGCCAAACTGATGCACAAACGTACCATGGTGAACGAGATAGCGGGCCACGAATTCTTTTCGCCACTTGGTGACCGGGAATGGTTCGACTTACAGAAACCTAAGGGCGAAACCTTTTTCCTGGCGGGAATCAATATGAAGACTGGTAAGGAGGACCGCACTTATCAGATGCAGCGTAACGAATGGTCCATCCATTTCAATGTAAACAAAGCCGAAAATCTATTTACAGGTGATGGGGGCGATAAAGGGCAGGTAGCCAAAGCTCCTGATGGCATGTGGATCTATCTGTTCCATCCGCAAGGAAACCGCTTTGTTTCTGAAAAGCTGGTGAATATGAAAAATCATCATTACAAACTGGAGCCAAATGTGCATTTTTCACCGGATGAAAAGTGGATCATCTTCCGTGCTAATTTTGAAGGCACAGAGCAGATCTACGCTGTCGAAATTGCCAAACATTAATTCTTTCTTTTAGCTAATAAAATATCATGTCGTCAAAAGTATCAGCAAAAATACTTGTTGCTTTAGCGCTTTGCGCAGGTTACCAGTCGGGCTACGCCCAGATTACCTGGCCCAAAGTAACCACACTTAACAGGCCGTGGTCGCGCTGGTGGTGGGAGGGGAGTGCCGTTAATAAAAAGGACCTCACCTGGAATATGGAAGAGTATCATAAAGCCGGCATAGGCGGTTTAGAGGTAACTCCCATCTATGGCGTAAAGGGCCATGAAAGCGAATTTATTAAATATTTATCGCCCGAGTGGATGAATATGTTCGGCTTTACATTGGATGAGGCGAAACGTCTTAACATGGGCATCGACCTTGCTAACGCAACGGGCTGGCCCTTTGGTGGCCCTTGGGTAACCAATGAGGATGCCAGCAAGGAAATGTTCTGGAAAACTTTTGACGTAAAAGGCGGCAGTACTTTGGCCGACCAGGTTGTGTTCATCCAGCCGCCACTTGTACGGGCCGATGGACAGGCCGTGCCGATCAGTCAACTGATAGAGCCGGTAAGCGCCAACAAGAACTTGCAGGTGATGGCCCTGGATCAGGTACGGTTTGAAAAACCTATTCCGTTAAAGGTTTTGATGGCTTATGATAACAAGGGACAGGTAATTAACCTTACTGATAAAGTAGGCGCCGATGGTAAACTGAACTGGACCGCGCCGCAAGGCAGCGACTGGAAACTGTACGCCATCTTTCAGGGCTGGCACGGTAAAATGGTTGAGCGGGCAGCTCCCGGAGGCGAGGGATACGCGATAGACCATTTTTCAAAAAAGGCCATTGATGATTACCTGCATCACTTTGATGAAGCATTTAAGGGGCACGATGTAAGTGGTATCCGCGCTTACTTTAACGACTCTTATGAGGTGGATGATGCCCGTGGGCAGGCCAACACTACGCCCCTGCTGTTTGATGAGTTTCAAAAACGTCGCGGCTATGATCTGCGTAACTTCCTACCTGCCCTGTTTGGCAAAAGTGACGAAGAAACTAATAAGCGCGTGTTGACAGACTACCGCCAAACCATTTCTGAGCTGTTGCTGGATAACTTCACTAAACCATGGCACGCCTGGGGACAGGCTCAACATAAGCTGATCAGGAACCAGTCGCACGGGTCGCCCTCTAATATCCTTGACCTGTATGCCGCCGTTGATATTCCCGAAACGGAAGGTACCGATATACTGCGGTTTAAATTTGCCACATCTGCAGCGCATGTAATGGGCAAGCCATTGGCCTCTTCAGAATCAGCAACCTGGTTAAGTGATCATTTCCTGTCATCATTAGGCGATGTTAAACAGGTGATCGACAAATATTTTGTTGGTGGGGTAAATCATATCTTCTATCATGGTATTGAGTATACACCGCAGAATGCGCCGTGGCCGGGCTGGCTGTTTTATGCCGCTGTTCACTTTAGCCCTACCAATCCGTTCTGGCACGATTTCTCGACCTTAAACAACTATATCGCCCACTGTCAGTCGTTTTTGCAACAAGGAACTTCTGATAACGATATTTTGGTTTATTACCCCTTGTACGACAGCTTTGCCGAGCGTGGCCGTGATCTGCTGAAGCACTACGATGCTATGAAGCCCGATTTTAATGGAACCGGTTTCGAAGAGATCTCGTCAAAAATGCTGGAACAAGGCTATACGTTCGATTTTATATCCGACAAGCAGGTTCAAAACCTTAAGCTGAACGGTTCAGAACTGGTTACGGGTGGAGAAACTAAGTACAAGACGATCATTCTGCCATCATGTAAGGTTATGGATTTGGCCACGTTTGAAAAGGTGGTCCAATTGGCAAAAGAAGGAGCTGAAGTGGTTGTCTATAAGAAACTGCCAACCGAAGTGCCAGGCTTAAGCGACCTTCAAAGCAGGGAGAATAAATTTAAGCAACTGGTATCGGCCTTAAACTTTGATAATGCAAGCAATGGTGTTAAGGTAGCCCGTATTGGTAAAGGACATGTACTCCTTGGAGATAATATTAATGACTTGTTATCAGCAGCAAAAGTGAATCGTGAGCAAATGACCGATTCTGGGTTGGAGTTTGTAAGACGCAAGATGGGCAACAATACACTTTACTTTATTGCTAATAAGAGCGATAAGGACCTGAATGCTTGGGCGCCTGTTAATACATCGGCTGCATCTGTAGCCATCTTTGATCCAATGACCGAGAAAGCTGGTTTGGCAACAATCCGCAAGGGTAAAGAAGTAACTGAAGTTTATTTGCAATTACATAAGGGCGAAAGTTGCATTTTGAAAGCATCGCCAACCACTATTGCAGGTAGTAATTTTGCCTATTACAAAACCAATGGTGCAGGCACGCCAATTAAAGGGAAATGGACCATCCGCTTTGTAGATGGCGGCGCTACCTTGCCACCAGTTGTTCAGACCGATGAATTAAAATCATGGACCGAATACGGCGGCGACGAATATAAATTCTTCTCGGGCACAGCCAGCTACAGTATTTCCTTCGCTAAGCCGCAAGGGAATGCGCCGGTATGGCAACTGCAATTTGACAAGGTGCATGAGAATGCTGAAGTTTTTCTGAACGGCGTAAAATTAGCTACCCTGTTAGGCCCGGTTTATACGGTGAACATTCCCGCAGCTTTATTAAAGGCGCAAAACAAGCTGGAAGTGCAGGTTGCTAACCTAATGGCTAATAGGATTATAGAGATGGATCGAAAAAATATTCCTTACAGAATATTTTATAACACAAATTTCCAGGCCCATTTTCCACAGGATCGGGGAACCGATGGTTTATTTAACGCGGCAAAATGGGATCCAAAACCATCTGGAATTGAGGGGGTTGTAAGGCTGGTGCCTTTGTCGGTCCTAAAGCCGTAATTAATTGGCCTAATCATGAAAGACAAGGAGTAAAGTAAAATTTACTCCTTTTTTTTGTAAAAAAGAGGTTACACGCAGGATGGTACAGGATGGCAAAAAAAAATTGCCCCTCTATATTAGCTCTCACCAAGTCAGTAACCATTACCAATTAACCTTTTTTTATGAACAAAACTATACTCGTCTTTAGGACTATTCAGCTAATGCTTATGCTGATGCTTGTGGGTGCTGGTGTTGCATTTGCACAGACCAAAATAAGCGGTAAGGTGATCGATAGCAAAGGTCTGCCTATACCGGGAGCGGTTGTACAAATAAAGGGCACCTCCAATGGTACAGCCACAGATATTGATGGCAAATTTTCTATTCGCGCCAGTAAGGGCCAGGTGCTGGTTGTTAAATCAGTAGGCTATGCTCAGCGCGAAATACCAGTAGGGGACAACACTAACATTAATGTTACCCTTGCCGAAACCAACAGCCAACTTAATGAAGTTGTAGTTGTAGGTTACGGTGCGCAAAAGAGAGAAAACGTAACAGGAGCCATCGCCTCATTTAAGGCCGGCGATTTGGACGAAAAACCTTTAACACGTGTTGACCAGGCACTGGTAGGTGAAATGGCCGGTGTTGATGTGCGCCAGACAACAGGCGTACCCGGAAAAGCTATGAGTATCCAGGTTCGCGGTGCCGGTTCACTAGCCGGTGGCAATGAGCCGCTTTATGTAATTGACGGCTTTCCGCTGGCAGTTAGTGCACAGGGTACTAACGGTAGCTTCTCTACTAACCCGCTTGATAACATCAATCCTGATGACATCGAATCTATCGAGGTTTTAAAAGATGCGGCCGCAGCTGCAATCTATGGTTCAAGAGCATCAAACGGTGTTGTGTTGATTACCACCAAACATGGTAAAACTGGTGCACCGAAGATCAGCTATAACGTTTATGCTGGTTATAACGCGGCCGCCAAATATCTCCCAATGCTTAACGGGCCACAGTGGATTGATCGTGCTACAGAAATGATCAATGCTGCTTATGTGTTAAAGTATGGTGCAAAAGGCGCTACTGCAAATGACAGTTATGCTACACGTTTGGGCATTGTAGGTGCATTTAACGCTGCTTACTTCCTTGATCCAAGATGGTCTCAGCCAGGCTATCCAGGTCTTGAATTTGTTGACTGGCAAAAAGCCATTGAGCAACATGGTTTAATGATGGATCATGAGCTTTCAGCAAGTGGTGGTACAGATAACGTTAAATATTATATTTCAGGAAACTATCAGGACCAGAACGGCTTTGTGAAAGGCCTTGGTTATACAGCATACTCTTTGAGAGCAAATGTTGAGGTAAACGTTACTAAAAACCTGAAATTAGGCGTAAACATTGCCCCAACTTATTCGGTTTCAGAAGATCCGGGTGTTGAAGGAAAAGATAACATCTTCCATCAGGCTGTAAGTTATACGCCAGTGCAGGAAGATACGGTAGGTTTTTATCCTAACTCGTTCAAAAATGCGCAGTATGCCTGGAGTAACTCGGCTAACAGCCCTGTTGCCAAACTACAGAACAAGGTAGGCGAAACCAAAAGATACCGTACACTTGGAACTATCTTTGGTGAGTGGGAAATTATCAAGGGTTTAAGCCTTAGGTCTTCATTGAACCTTGATAATACCGATAACACCGGTACCAGTTATACCCCATATACCATTTCTGGTAACATTGCCAACCGTACATTTGACCCGGTTAGCAATCCTAACCTTGCGGCCAATACTTCTGGCTCCATGAGTACCTACAGAAGACAAACTTTTGTAAACGAAAATACATTGACCTATAACAAGACATTTAACAATGTTCATAGCTTAAATATCCTGGTAGGTCAGTCATATAACTCAAACCGTCTGGATCAGTCGTCATTATCATCAGTTGGTGGTTATACCAATACTTACGTACAAACGCTTAATGCTGCGGCAACAACTACCGGTAGCTCCAATTCAACAGAAGATGTGCTGGTATCATACTTCAGCCGTGTGCAGTATGGCTATAAAAACAAATATTTGTTAAGCGCAAGCTTACGCGATGACGGTTCTTCAAGATTTGGCGCTAACACCAAATACGGTATATTCCCTTCAGCTTCTTTGGGATGGCGTGTTATTGAGGAGAACTTTATGAAAAAAGCACCGGTATTTAGCGATTTAAAATTGCGTGTAAGCTACGGTGTTAACGGTAACAACGCCATCGGCGACTACGGCAGCATTGCCCAGTTAGGCACTTATGGCTATGTTTTAGGTTCTACACAGGCCTTAGCAGTTGGTCAGGCTCCAAGTAACCTTGCTAACCCCGACTTAAGATGGGAAAAATCACAGGAATGGGACGGCGGTGTTGACTTCGGTTTCTTCGCTAACCGTTTAACAGGTTCATTTGACTATTATAATAAATATACCAGCCAGCTGTTAATGCAGGTGCCGGTGCTGGAAACAACAGGTTTCGACAATCTGATCAGTAACGCAGGAGCTGTTAGAAACATAGGTGAAGAGTTGGAGTTAACCAGCCGTAACTTCATCGGCAAATTCCAATGGAGCACTACGGTAAATATCAGCCATAATGCCAATAAGGTAGTTAAACTGTCTGGCAATCAGCAACAGATCATTATTCCTAACTCCTTTGATGTTTCTGATGCTATTTTGCGCGTTGGCTATCCAATCAATAGTATCTATGTAGTTAAACAAATCGGTATCTTAACTCAGGCCGACATTAATAACCATGCCGCTACTTATGGTACAGGTGAAACCGTTGGTGATCCTAAATACCTGGATGTGAATGGCGACGGAGTGATCACAGAAGCTGATAAGCAAATTGTTGGTCATCCAAATCCAAACTATATCTGGGGCGTTACCAACACCTTCCACTACAAAGGCTTTGACCTGAGTGTGTTAGTTCAGGGACAAAACGGTGGTTCAATCTACTCACTGCTTGGCCGCGCTATTAACCGTACCGGTCAGGGCTATACAGACAATGCTCCTGAGTTTTACGTAAACCGCTGGCGCTCGCCAGAAAATCCTGGTGCAGGTACAGTTAGTAAGGCTTATTCAACTTTCGGTTTTGTGGCTAATACCAACTGGTTGTATTCATCAGATTATGTTCGCGTGAGAGATATTACTCTCGGTTACAACCTTAAGGATATTATTAAGTTAAAAGCGGTAAGCGGTGCACGTATCTATGTAACTGCCGAAAACTTTTTCGGTCATGACAAATACTATGGCGGTTGGAATCCAGAGGCTCAGAATACTGCTATAAGCTCGCAAAGCGCTTATCCGGAAGCTGGAGATTACGGGGGCTTGCCACTGGCTAAGTCATTGATTTTTGGATTAAACGTTACCTTTTAACCGTTAGACATTACTAAAATGAAAAAGATATTTTTTCTATCAGCTATATCTGCCGTAGTAATGATGGCATCTTGTAAGAAAGATCTTAACCAGGTGCCAATTTCATCAGCTACTACTGCAACATTTTATAAATCGCAGAGTGATTTTTTACAGGGCTTAAATGCAGTTTATAACGATCTGCATAATTATCCGGTAAGATTGGCTAACCTTTCGGAGGTGCGGTCAGATAACATTTATGGTGTTTCTGTTACCGTTCGCGATTGGGATCCGGTGAACGACTTTTCGCCTGCACTGGCTGCTAATGCTTATGTAGCCGAAGCGTGGAGTGCTGATTTTAACGGCGTTTTTCGTGCCAATACGGTATTGGACCAGTTAAAAACCAATAGCAAGAACGTAGGTTCTGCAACTTTAGCTACACGCCTACAAGCCGAAGCAGAGTTTTTAAGAGCGTTCTACTATTTTGATTTGGTTAAATATTTTGGACCCGTGCCTTTAGTAGACCATACTGTTAGTGCTCTTCAAGCGTTGCAAATACCACGTAGCCCTGTAAGCGATGTTTATAAGCTGATTATTTCGGACCTGCAGTTTGCCATGAGCAATCTCCCTGCCTCTTATAGTGGAGGTGATGTTGGCCGCGCAACAAAATATGCAGCCGAATCTTTGTTAGCTGAAGTTTATATGGCCCGTTCTGGCGCAACTTACGGTATACAGGGACCAGGTCTTGGCTTAAACGAATGGAATTTAGCGCTGCCACTTATTAATGATGTGATAAGCAGCGGTCTTTTTGTATTCAATCCAAACTATGCCAACATTTTTTCTTATTCAAATCAAAGCCCAACAACTAACAAAGAGGCTATTTTTGATGTAATGTATCAAACCGGCATTAGTGGCACCAGCGATTTGTATGGTGCTCAATTTCCGTGGACATTAACGCCTAATGGCTACTTCCTGTCTTTAGGTGATAAGAAATCAAATGGTAGTTTGGAGATTATTCCGGTTTCAAACGATTTGGTGAGTGATTATCCTACAGGTGATGTTCGTAAAACACAAACCATCAGTACTACACCATATACCAACGCGGGAAGTACAGAGACTCGTCCATTTTTTAAGAAATGGCTGGATATTACCAAAATTCCCGCAGCTAGCCGCTTTGACTGGGGAATTAACTTTATAGCTATACGTTACACGGACATGCTGTTGAGAAAAGCAGAGTGTATTTTACATGGTGCCCCTGGTTCACAAAGCGATGTTGACGCAATTGTTAACCAGGTAAGAGCAAGAGCTGGTCTTGCACCCATCTCAAACGTAACTATCGATCAACTGTATGATGAGCGCCGGAGAGAACTTGCCGACGAAGGCCAGCGCTGGTTTGACCTGCAACGTAGCGGAAATCTCATCACTATTATGAACAACTGGATTGCCAAGGAAGATGCACAGCATGCCATCAACCCGGTGGTTGCTAATTATGTGATCTACCCCGTTCCGCAGTCGCAGATCGATATTGCGCCCGGATTATATACCCAAAATCCGGGATATCATTAATTGAACTTTATTTAAGTTAGCGTTATAATTGGACAGAGCAGGTGGCAATTTTGCCGCCTGTTTCTGTTTTCGGCAGGATGGTACAGGATGCCTGTAATGCCATTATCTTTTATGTTCGTGAAACCAGTTATAGAAACGCTCCTGCCTGTTTCGCTTTTTTAAACATCACTTTTGTGGAAGCATGAGGCGGAAAACCCAAGGAAAGCTCTCTTATGATGATCAAGAAACTATTCTTACTGCCGCTTTTGGCCATGTCCTTTTCGTTAGTCAAAGCCGATGAACCAGGATGGACCCAAAAAGTTGGCGCAAAAAGTTATCCTTCCAAAGCAAAAATCTTCGAAGCCAACAGTTTTGGAGCCATCAATGATGGTAACACTTTAGATACAAAGGCCATTCAGCAGGCTATTGATCATTGTGCTGCCTCCGGTGGTGGCACTGTAACGTTTAAGCCTGGCAAGTATCTTACCGGCTCGCTTTTTATCAAAAGCGGTGTGGTATTAAACGTTGGAAAAGGTGTAGAATTACTGGGCAGCCAAAACCTTAACGACTATCCGGAAATAGATACCCGTGTTGCCGGTATTGAAATGCGCTGGCCTGCTGCTTTGTTGAATATTATCAGCCAGAAGAATGCTGCCATAAGCGGCGCCGGTTTAATCAATGCGCAAGGCAAGCCGTTTTGGGATAAGTACTGGAACATGCGTAAGGAGTATGATGCCAAAGGCCTCCGCTGGATTGTAGATTATGACGCCAAACGCCCGCGTACACTCCTGGTATCGAACTCAGAAGATATAACCGTCAAAGAAATAAGTTTACAGCAAGCCGGTTTCTGGACCGTTCAGCTGCTGTATTCAAACCATGTTACGGTTGACGGCATTACCATCCGCAACAATGTCGACGGTCATGGCCCGAGCACAGATGGTGTTGATATTGATTCGTCAACCTATGTGCTTATCCAGAATTGTGACATCGACTGTAATGACGATGACTTCTGCCTCAAATCTGGCCGCGACTGGGATGGCTTACGTGTTAATAAGCCAACCGAGTATGTGCTGATCCGTAAATGCGTTTCGCGCAAAGGAGCGGGATTGGTTACCCTTGGCAGCGAAACCTCCGGTGGTATCAGGCATGTGCTGGCTACAGATTTGGTGGGTAACGGAACAAGCAACGGGTTAAATATTAAGTCGGCTATTACAAGGGGAGGCACTATTGAGGATATTCATTTCCAGAATGTAGTGTTGAACGGTGTAACTACCGCATTTCAGATCACTATGAATTGGAACCCAAGCTATAGCTACTCTAAATTACCTGAAAGCTACAATATGGACAGCATTCCGCCGCACTGGAAAAAGATGCTGAACAAGGTATCTCCAGAGCAGGGCCTTCCACACTTTAAAGATGTTTACGTGAGTGATGTGAAGGTTACGGGAGCAAAGAAGGCTATCAACGCCATCGGGCTCGAACAATCGGAACTGGATAATTTTAATTTCAGCAACATCAGCATTGATGCCGCCACAGCCGGGGATATTAAATATGCCAAAAACTGGGTGTGGAACAATGTCAAGATTACCACCGCAGATAATACCGAGGTTAAAGCTCCCGCAAAATGACGTTAATATTTTCAGCCGAAAACATGTTCAAATTCAATAATAGCTTATCTTTTCTTTTGCTGTTTTGGTGCGGCGTAGCCGGTGCACAGTCAGTGGAGGGCCCCCGCAAAACAGAGTCTTTTGATAAAAATTGGTTATTCACTAAAGGCGATGCCGGAGGTGCCGAAAAGCCAGCGTTTAATGATGCTGCATGGCGCAAGTTAGATGTTCCGCATGATTGGAGCATCGAGGGGCCCTTTGATCACAACAATCCTACCGGCCGGGGAGGTGCGTATTTGCCTGCCGGAATAGGTTGGTACCGTAAACATTTCACTCTGGCGCCTGCAGACGCTGGCAAGGAAGTTTTGCTGGCATTTGATGGTGTAATGGCCAACAGCGATGTTTGGGTTAACGGTTACCATTTAGGTAAGAGGCCTTATGGCTATAGTAGCTTTGTTTATGATCTCACCGGTCACGTCAATTTTAATAAACCCAATATAGTTGCCGTTAAGGCTGATAACTCCATACAGCCAGCTTCAAGATATTATACTGGTGCCGGTATCTATCGTCACGTCCGGCTGCTGATCACCGATCCGGTTCATGTCGATAATTGGGGCGTATTCATAACCACACCTGATGTAAGCGCCGAGAAAGCAACGGTTAAAGTTCGCACCACTATTGTTAACAACGGTTCTGCCACCAAAACGGTAACAGTTAAAACAAAGCTTTTTAATCCTAGGGGCCAAGATGTTGCTACGAGCAAGACAGAATTAGTTGCTCATGAAATTGCAGCCGGAAAAAGTCTTACCGTAGAGGAAGATTATACCGTTGCACACCCGCAGTTATGGGATCTCGATAATCCGTCCCTTTACAAAGCCAATACAGAAGTTTTAGAGAATGGTAAACCGGTGGATAATAAAATAACATCTTTCGGCATTCGTTCGGCAGAGTTTGATGCGGCAACGGGGTTTTCATTAAACGGGAAAAATGTCAAAATCAAGGGTGTGTGTTTGCACCATGACGGCGGTGCTGTTGGTGCAGCAGTTCCGTTAAGCGTGTGGGAGCGTCGCCTTAGCCTGTTAAAGAATATTGGTGTAAATGGTATTCGTACTTCGCACAACCCTGTAGCGCCTGAGTTCCTGGACCTGTGCGACCGCATGGGCTTTGTGGTAATGGATGAAAACCTGGATACCTGGGAAGCTAAAAAGCAACATGCGGAAAACGGTTACGGGCAGTACTTTAAAGAGTGGGGACTGATTGATACCCGCGATATGGTACTTCGGGATCGGAATCATCCCTCTATCGTGATCTATAGCGTAGGCAATGAGATCCATGATAGCCTCAATGACTCGGCAGGTTTTAAAAAATATCGTGATCTGCAAAATATAGTGCATGAATATGATGGCAGCAGGCCGGTAACGATGGCACTGTTCCGTCCGGCTTTATCCAAGGTGTATGTAAATGGCTTTGCTGCTAAAATGGATGTAGTAGGGCAAAATTACCGCGAAAATGAATTAGTGGCAGCTCATAACGCTCATCCCGACTGGAAGGTTATTGGCACAGAGAATGGCCATACCAGGGAGGCGTGGCTGGCGCTGCGCGATCATGCTTTTATGGCTGGACAATTTTTGTGGACCGGCTTTGATTACCTCGGGGAGGCCGACTGGCCGGATGTGGTAAATGGACAGGGCCTATTTGACCGCACAGGCGGCACGCGGCCGCTTACGGAGCAGCGGGAAAGTTGGTGGTCAACCAAGCCGGTGGTACACATCGTACGCAAACAGGAAAATGCGGGTGTAGGCGCAGTGGTTGCCGATTGGACGCCTGCCGATTTTGATACCTATGATGATGCGCGCGTTTCGGTTTATAGTAACTGCGATGAGGTAGAACTTTTTCTCAATGCCAAATCAATGGGTTCAAAACCTAAGCCGGCTGATGATTCACCCCGCGACTGGAGCGTCACCTACGAGAAAGGGACTATTAAAGCCGTAGGGCGAAACAGCGGCAAAGAAGTAGCCGTCGAAGAGCTTAAAACAGCCGGAGAACCGGCCGCAATCAAACTAACGGTTGAAAGGCCGTCCATTAAGGATGATTGGAACAATGTAGCCTATGTGACTGCCACCGTTGTAGATGATCAAGGCGTTCCTTGTCCGCAGGCAGATAAAATAATAACGTTCAGCGTTAGCGGTGCAGGTAAATTAGTGGCAACAGATAATGCAGACCTTGCCAACCAGGAGATATTTTCGAGCCCGGTAAGGCATAGCTATCATGGCAAATGTATAGCGATTGTTCGTGCCGATGCCGCCTCGGGAAAAATTGCCATTAAAGCAGTTTCACCTGGCTTGAAGAACGGCTCTGCTGAACTTAGCATATTAAAATAACGACTCTAACACTTTAAACCAATGTATAAAATAAGAATTATAGCTGTTTTAATTTTAATTGGCGGCTTGTTTGCATTTACCGAGCGCCAAAAGCCAACGCTTTATTTAATCGGTGACTCCACAGTACACAATACTGACAAGATACAGTGGGGGTGGGGAACCATGATCAAAGATCTTTTTGATCCCGAAAAAATTAACGTGAGCAATAACGCCATGGCCGGTCGTAGTACGCGCACTTTTATTAAAGAAGGCCGTTGGAACCACGTTGATTCCCTGCTGAAGCCCGGCGATTTTGTTATGATGCAGTTTGGCCACAACGAGGGCAGCATACCAGATACTACCAAGGCTGGTTACCGGGGTGTATTAAAAGGAACCGGTGAAGAAACCAAAGAATTAACCTGGCCTAACGGTACAAAGGAAACCGTTCATACCTACGGCTGGTATATCCGCAAGTTTATCCGCGAAACAAAAGCCAAAGGTGCTACACCTATTGTTTGCTCCATGATTCCGCGGAATGAGTTTAGAGAAGGTAAAGTGTTGCGCGCCGACAATGATTACGGCAAGTGGGCCCGCGAAGTAGCACAGAAAGAAGGTGCCTTTTTTATCGACCTCAATCATATCACTGCCGATAAATATGATCAATGGGGAGCAGATTCTGTAAAGAAATTCTTTCCCGGCGACCATACCCATACCAATAAGGCCGGCGCGCTGGTCAATGCCGAGTCGGTAGTGGCCGGTATTAAAGCAGATCCAAAGAATCCGTTAAATAAATACCTCAAGAAATAAACTAATGAAGAAGATATTTTTTACTCCGTTAACCTGGACACTCTTGCTCTTTGGCTTAGTATTCTGCTCATTTTTACTCAAACCCACCAAACCGGTGCTGTACCTTATCGGCGATTCTACTGTGAAGAACGGAAAAGGTAAAGGCGACGGCGGCCTGTGGGGATGGGGCAGCTACCTGCATGATTATTTTGATACCACTCACATTAGCGTGGAAAATGATGCTCTCGGCGGTACCAGCAGCCGTACCTTTCAAACTAAAGGCTTGTGGGATAAGGTGCTCGAAAAGATCAAGCCAGGCGACTATGTGATTATGCAGTTTGGGCATAATGATTCCAGTCCGCTTGATGATACCGCCCGTGCACGCGGAACCATAAACGGTGTAGGGGAGGAGCAGAAAGAGATATATAATCCGATTACTAAAATGAAGGAAGTGGTGCATACTTACGGCTGGTATATGCGCAAGTTTGTGAACGATGCCAAGGGTAAAGGTGCAACGGTTGTTGTGGTATCGCCGATACCGCGCAATAGCTGGAAAGATGGTAAAGTGAACCGTAACAACGTCAACAGCTATGGCGCCTGGGCCAAAGAGGTGGCGCAACAAACAGGTGCATACTTCATTGATCTCAATAAGTTGATAGCTGATATTTACGATAAGGAGGGTGAATATAAGGTAAAGACCACCTATTTCGGTACAAAGGACCACACCCATACTATATTGGCTGGTGCCCAACTAAATGCTAAATGCGTAGCGGACGGCATCAGAGCAACCAGTGGATTAAAGCTGGCTAAATATTTAAAATAAAAGGTCCAAATCAGTTTGTAGTGGATCTCGCTTACTAAAAATTAATAAGTGTGACAGGGATGAACAGAAGGAATTTTATAGAGAAACTAGCATTAAGTTCGGCTATGATGGCGCTGCCGCAGTTGGTAAGCGCCGGATTATTGGCACCTGATGAAAAGGTTTCCGACTTTGCCAAACGGTTAAAGCCAGTGGGCCGCGCGTTGGAAATGGAAGGCTATTACGTATGGTGTAATAGTCCGATAGAAGGGCCGGATGGTAAGATCCATGTTTTCTTTTCCCGCTGGCTAGCGGCTAAAAAGATGGGCGGATGGATTCATGGCTCAGAAATTTGTCATGCTATAGCAGACACCCCGGAGTCCGAGTTTAAATATATCGAAACTATCTTTTCTCCCCGCGGGCCGGGTTTCTGGGACGCGACAACCTGTCATAATCCCTCTATAAAACATGTGGATGGTAGATATGCGCTGTTCTTTATGGGGAATTCCAATGGCAAGACTGATACCAAGCGCATAGGTTTGGCAACGGCAGATTCATTGAACGGCCCATGGAAACGCCCCGATCAGCCCTTACTGTTGCCGGGTCCTGCCGGTGCCTGGGACGATCATTGTACCACTAACCCCGCCTTTATAAAAGATCCGCATAATGGTCAGTACTGGTTATATTACAAATCGTGGAACACGGAGGAGTACAACGCTTCTACTGATCCGCTGGTAAAAGGCAACCGCAAATATGGTTTAGCTATCGCTGATAAGTTAGAAGGGCCATACACTAAATACTCAGGCAACCCTGTTATCGATTTTTCCGGCAGAGGCCATAACGCCCAGTTAGAGGATGGTTTTGTATGGTTTGAAAACAATCGTTTTAAAATGATATGCCGCGATATGGGCGTTTTTAACCATGAATACGGCTTGTATATGGAATCAAAAAAGGGCCTTAAATGGAGCGAACCGGAGATTGCCTATTTTGACGCTAGACATTATAATATTCAACAACCGCCGCCGCCATCCTATCTTAAAAAGTATGGCAGGTTTGAGCGACCCCAAATATTGTTTCAGCAGGGTAAACCCACTTACCTGTTCACAACCTCGCAAGGTGGTAAATACATGACCTCATCTCCATTTATCTTTAAAATACAATCCTGATCTTATGAAAATACGCTGCAAAAACTATCTTTTGTTTTGCTGTTGTCTGCTCGCTGCCGCTAAGGTTTCGGCCCAGTATAAAATTAACCGTAAGGCGGTGGTACAACGGCATACGGTATTTGTTACCAAGGCCGATACGCTATCCTCGTTATCTGTAGGTAATGGTCGTTTTGCGTTCACGGTAGATGTGACCGGCTTGCAAACCTTTCCGGAGTATTACGAGAAGGGGGTACCTCTGGGCACCGAGTCTGAGTGGGGCTGGCACAGTTTCATAGATACTGCCGGGTATAAATTTGACGAGACATTAAAAACTTACGACTTTAACGGTAAAGCCGCAACTTATGCCGTTCAATGGCATACACCCAAACGTAAGAAAGATGCTTGCGACTGGTTCCGGGAAAATGTTCATCGCTTACAGTTAGGCTCGTTGGGGTTCGAGATCATCAAAAAGGATGGTTCAAAAGCAACGATCAACGACATTAAAAATATCAAACAGCACCTTGACTTGTGGAATGGTGAGATATGGAGTAGTTTCTCGGTAGAAGGGGTTCCTGTTAACGTTATCACAGAAGTTCATCAGGGCATGGATCTGGTTGCCGTAAAAGTAAAATCGGATCTACTTAAAGAGGGGCGGCTTAAAGTGCGTTTACGGTTTCCGTTCCCAACCAACGCCTTTGCAGATTTTGGCGACAATTGGAAAAATGCCGATAAACACACATCAGGGATAATAAGCTCCACCAACGAGAGCGCAGTTCTTTATCATAAACTCGACACCACCACTTATTATGTTGATTTTGGCTGGAAAGGTAAAGCCGGCTTACAAAAAACGGCAGTCCATTCATTCGAACTAAAACCAGCATCAGGCAATGATAAGTTTGAGTTTACCTGTTTGTTTTCGCCACGAAAACCTGCATCTGCCCAGCCCGACTTTACCGCTACCGAATTAAATAACCGGCAGCAATGGCCGCGGTTCTGGCAAAGCGGCGGTATCGTTGATTTTTCCGGAAGTACTGACCCTCGGGCTAACGAGTTGGAACGACGCATCATACTGTCCCAATACCTGCTTCGCATACAGGAAGCCGGTTCTTATCCGCCTCAGGAAACTGGTTTAACTTATAATAGCTGGTATGGCAAGCCTCACCTGGAGATGCACTACTGGCACAGTCTGCATTTTGCGCTGTGGAACCAACCCGAATTGTTGGAAAGGAGCATGGACTGGTATGCTAAGGTTGAACCTAAAGCTAAAGCAATAGCGCAAAGACAAGGCTTTGAAGGCGCGCGCTGGCAAAAAATGACCGATCCGGAAGGTAACGAAAGCCCTTCATCGGTAGGCGCGTTCCTGATCTGGCAGCAACCCCACTTTATCACCTTCGCAGAAGATGTATATCGCGTTCACAAAGATAAGGCGATACTTGAACGCTATAAAAACCTTGTTTTTGCCACGGCAGATTTCATGGCTTCTTACCCTTTTTATGATAAGGAACATGACCGGTACATTTTGGGTAAAGGCGTTATTGCTGCCCAGGAACGTTATAATCCCGAGTTAACCTTTAATCCCACCTACGAACTTCAATATTGGTATTGGGCCCTTAACACCGCTCAACAATGGCGCAAAAGATTAGGGCTACCGCCTAATAAAAAGTATGCTGACGTAATAAAAAAACTATCAACGTTGCCGCAAAAGGACGGACTTTACTTAACAACGGAAAGCTCACCGGATAGCTATACTAATCCTAAGCTCGAGTCGGACCACCCTTCGGTTTTAGCATCGTACGGTATGCTCCCTTACAATAGCCGCCTGGATACCGTGGTAATGAAAAATACTTTTAACCGCATCTGGAAAACCTGGGACTGGAAAGACACCTGGGGCTGGGATTTCCCCATGACGGCCATGGCCGCAACGCGTCTGGGTATGCCTGATAAAGCCATTGACGCTTTGTTTATGCCGATACAAACCAACACCTATTTACCCAATGGACATAATTACCAGGATGCTCGCTTGTGTATCTATCTGCCGGGTAATGGTGGCTTGCTAACCGCCGTGGCCCTCATGTGCGCAGGCTGGGACGGCTGCAGGCAAACTAATCCGGGCTTTCCAAAAAACGGCAAATGGACCGTGCATTGGGAGGGATTGCAAAAATTGCCTTAAAGCAGGATGCAACAGGATGCTCGTTTCTGCTTTAAATCTTAACATAGTATGCGGAGATTCTCAGTTTTCGCATACACCAATTGTAACATTATAATGAAAAACCTAAAGCCATTTTATGCTATTGCTCTTGCCTTTACTATGGTAATGCTGGTAGGACCCGTTATTGCTTTTGCTTCTAACAGTGAGCCGGTAAGGCAAAAGCTCAACTTTAATTCGTCGTGGAAGTTGTTTGTAGGTGATGCACCGGGTGCAGACAAAACCGATTTCAATGACAACGACTGGAAGAACATCACCCTGCCTCACGCTTTTAATGAAGATGATGCTTTTAGAAAAGAGATTCATGAGCTGCCAACCGGCATTGCCTGGTACCGCAAACATTTTAAGCTGCCCGCAGTGTGGAAGGATAAAAAGGTATTTATTGAGTTTGAAGGTGTACGGCAGGCTGCGGAAGTTTACCTTAATGGCGAGTACATCGGCATAAGTGAAAATGGGATTATGGCTTTTGGGTTCGATCTATCGGAAAAGTTGAAATTTGGGGATCAGGACAATGTGATCGCCGTACGCACAGATAATTCATGGAAATACCATGAAAAGTCTACCAATACACCATTTCACTGGAACGATGGTAACTTTTATGCCAATTACGGCGGTATTAATAAAAATGTGTATTTGCATGTAACCGACAAACTTCACCAAACACTGCCTTTGTATTCTAATCTAAAAACTACCGGTGTTTATGTTTATGCCCGCAATTTTGATATTGCCAATCATAATGCAACGGTAACCGCCGAAACGGAAGTAAAAAATGAGTTTAATTCGCCCCAAACCTTTACTTACCAGGTTAGGGTTGAAGATATGGACGGCAAGACGGTTAAAACTATTGACGGCGGCAGTTATACTTTAAAGCCGGATGAAGTAAAGATAATCAAGGCGGGTGGTAACATCAACAACCTTAATTTTTGGAGCTGGGGATATGGTTATTTATATAATGTTTATACCTCGCTCTTAGTAAACGGAAAGACTGTTGATGAAGTAAAGACTCGTACCGGGTTCCGTAAAACTGAGTTTAAGGACGGTATGGTGTTTTTAAATGACCGGGTAATACAAATGAAGGGGTATGCCCAGCGTACCACTAATGAGTGGCCAGCCATTGGCCTGTCTGTTCCTGCCTGGATGAGCGACTTTAGCAATGATTTAATGGTTAGAGATAACGCCAATCTGGTACGCTGGATGCACGTGACGCCCTGGAAGCAGGACGTAGAATCATGCGATAGGGTAGGGCTAATTGAGAATATGCCAGCTGGCGATGCCGAAGGTGATTCTAAAGGCAGGCAGTGGGAGCAGCGTCTGGAGGTAATGCGCGATGCTATCATTTACAACCGTAACAATCCGAGCATCATGTTTTATGAGTCGGGCAATAAGGGTGTGAGCGAACCGCATATGCAGGATATGAAGGCTATTCGTGATCAGTTTGACCCTTATGGTGGCCGTGCGTCGGGCTCACGCGAAATGCTCGACAGTAAAATTGCCGAATACGGGGGCGAAATGCTTTATATTGATAAAAGCGCGCGTATTCCTTTCTGGGAGATGGAGTATTCGAGAGACGAAGGCGTACGCGAATATTGGGACGAATTTACACCGCCCTACCACAAAGAGGGCGATGGTCCAAGGCGTAAAGAAGCTCCAGGCCCTTATAACCACAATCAGGATGGTTTTGCCAAAGAAGATGTTGCGCGCTGGTATGACTACTGGCGCGAGCGTCCAGGAACAGGTAAAAGAGTAAGCTCTGGTGGTGTTAATATTATTTTCTCCGATTCCAATACCCACTTCAGAGGTGAAGAAAATTACCGTACCAGCGGTGAAGTGGATGCGCTGCGGGTAGCCAAGGATGCCTATTTCGCCCATCAGGTGATGTGGGATGGCTGGGTAGATGCAGCCAAAAATCACAGTTACATTATCGGTCACTGGAACTATGATAAAGGAGTTACCAAAGACGTTTACGTGGTTTCGAGCGGCGATAAGGTTCAATTATTTGTTAACGGCAAATCAAAAGGTTACGGCGAGCAAAGCAATCGCTTTTTGTTCACCTTTAAAAACATTATCTGGGAGCCTGGAACTATAAAGGCCATCAGCTATGATGACAAAGGAAACATCCTGAGCGAGACGGAAAAGAAAACTGCCGGTGCTCCTGCTGCATTGAAGCTTACCGTACACACCGGCCCGGGCGGATTAAAAGCAGACGGCGCCGACTTAGCCTTAGTTGATGTTGAAGTGGTGGATGCACAAGGCAACCGTTGCGCAACCGCACTCAATATGATTAACTTTACGATGAACGGCCCTGCCGAATGGCGGGGCGGTATCGCACATGGTCGGTCAGATAACTATATCTTATCTCAAAGCCTGCCTGTTGCCTGTGGTATTAACAGGGTTATTATTCGCTCGGCGCCAAAAGCGGGGCAAATCACGCTTAATGCAACATCAGACGGGTTGAAGTCTGCCGTTGTTAGCATTAATTCTGTACCTTTCGTGGTTAAGGATGGACTGTCAACTTATATTCCAGGCAGTGATCTTCCTTCTGATCTTAAACGCGGGCCAACGCCGGCAGGTCCTTCTTATGTGGTAAGCCGTTTACCAATAGCCATCAGCAATGCAACGGCTGGATCAAACGCGGGTGATGCGGTAAAGAGCTACGATGATAATGAAGTAAGCAGCTGGGTAAATGACGGTACGCAGGCAAATGGCTGGATAAAATATACTTTTGAAAAACCATCCACCGTTAATGAGGTAGTGATGAAGCTTAATGGCTGGCGCTCAAAAAAATATCCTATCCGTATTTTGGTTGACGATAAAGAGGTTTATCGTGGCACCACTCCCCAAAGTTTAGGATACGTAACGCTGCCGGTTAAATCAACCAAAGGCAGTTCATTAACCATTCAGTTAACAGGTACGCAATCGCAAAAAGATGCTTATGGCCTGGTAGAAGTAAGCGGTAAAAAGGATGATCCTGGTTCTGTAGCTCCGGATCAGCCGGGAAAGGCGTTTATCGGCATTAATGAAATAGAAATCTATCAAACGGTAAATCATAATCAGTAATGATGAAACTAAAACTTCCAACAAGATCATTTTTAATTGCAATAGGGCTGTCGTCTGCAGTGTATAGCACTCAGGCACAACAAAAATTGCCTTCGCGGCATAATGTAGTGAAGGCTATGGAACTGGCCAACGGCTATTTTATGCAGAAGTGGCCGGATCCCGGCGCACCAGTTACTGTAAAAGGGGTAACACGCACCAGCAACCTCTGGACCCGCGCGGTATACTATGAGGGATTATTGGCGCTTTATAAGGTAGACCGCAAACAAAAATTTTATGATTACGCAGTAGACTGGTCGCAAAAGCACCAGTGGCAGCCCCGGGATAAGCCAACCACCCGTAATGCCGATAATCAATGTTGCGGACAAACCTATCTTGATCTCTATCTGATTGACAAGCAACCTGAAAGATTAAACGGCATTAAGGAATGTATTGATCTGATGGTGAACAGCGACAAGAAAGACGACTGGAGCTGGGTTGACGCGCTCCAGATGGCAATGCCTGTTTTTGCCAAACTCGGTGCCATAACCGGCGACAATAAGTACTATGAAAAGATGTTCGATATTTACAGCTATACCCGCAATGTACATGGGGGTAATGGCCTATATAATACTACTGAACATTTGTGGTGGCGAGATAAAGATTTTGTACCACCATATAAAGAGCCCAACGGCGCTAACTGCTATTGGTCAAGAGGTAACGGATGGGCGCTTGCAGCTTTGGTAAGAGTAATGGAAACTATGCCACAGGGTACGCCACACCGTTTGGAATACCTGCAGAACTATAAAGAAATGGTTAATGCATTAATTCCGCTGCAACGGCCAGATGGTTTTTGGAACGTAAGCTTAATGGATTCTACCCATTTTGGCGGTAAGGAACTTACCGGTACTGCATTGTTTACTTACGGTATTGCCTGGGGCATTAACCACCATATACTTGATAAGAAAGCCTATTTGCCGGTTGTGCTTAAAGCATGGGATGCCTTAGTTAAAGATTGCCTGCATAAAGATGGTATGCTGGGTTATGTACAAGGAACCGGCAAAGAGCCTAAGGATGGCCAGCCTTTAAGTTACGATAAAACACCCGACTTTGAAGATTACGGGTTAGGTTGTTTCTTGCTGGCTGGAAGCGAAGTATATCCGCTGTCCAAATAGTCTTATAGTTTATTTAACTTATAATCTCTCCAATATTTAAACATTCCCCAGGATGCAGCGCCCTCAAAGGTAAATGTATTGTCTGGATGGATTTTGACAAAATAAGCGCCTGTCCAGCAAAAAGGGCTTATTCTGGGGAATGTTTTATACCCGCTTTTGTCAGTCATATTAATAGGATGATGCGCTATGATCAGGCTCATTTGATTATTAAGGGGTATAGTTTTGAGCACCCCGAGCATGCTGTTAAAAAGTGTGATCTTATTGTTTAAATAATTGAGGTTGTGGCTATAGTGATTAAGTGTGGGGTTTACTACCGGAGTGGGCCCCGCGTTAATTAGCGTTCCTGTTTGTATTGCACGGCAAAGTTCGCTTGTGGTTACACTGGTAATGTGATAATTTAAGTCCTTAAAGATCTTTCCTAACTCGGTAGCCCGGTTTACGCCTTGTGTATTGAGCTGACGAGCATTGGTTGAATCGCACGATAGCCACCAACTATCCGGTCCCTTATCAACATCAAAGTCTGATCCCTGGCTTGCATCAGCATGTCTGAGCACAATAACATAAGTTTCGTTGGTTACCGGCAGCTTTTGAAGCGTGTGCCATCCCTGGTGATAAGATGAGTCTGGAATGGTAGCGTTATCATCAAGCGCGTGGTATTTGGTAAAAGGATAATCGAAGGTACTGTCGGTTGAAGCAAGGGCATAAAAGGTCGTTTTGTTACCCGGATTCGCTTTGTCCGTTAGGGTAATAGGTACAACCTCGCCGGAGATAAATCGCTGTATAAAGCCCGATGGCGTGATCTTAATATGGCTGTCTGGGCTGGAAAACGTTACAGGGATGTTAGTTTGAATCTGGTATGTGGCCTTATTTACAAACAGCAGCTTGCCATCAAATTCAGGCGAGGTTATTTTGATAGTATCTGCCTTTGGAAGTTGCGTAATTTTCACGGTCGACGTCTTTTTACAGGTGGTTAAAGTGAAAGCTACAATAACCGCCAAAGGCAGAAACAATCTTTTTTTCATTATAAGGTTTGGTTTGAGTTTGATTAGAAGGTTATCGAATAATTCGCCTCGCGGTTAATGTGCGTTTTATAGGTGAAAATTGACAGTGCCGTAGAGTCTGAAAGCTGGTTTCCGCTGATATCCTGAACAGTAGGATTAACAATGTTTACTCTGATGGTATTCATGAGCAGGTTGGTAGCAATAGGCGTATTGCTGTTTTTGCGCCAGTATGGATTATTAATATTGATATTACCAGCTACAATTTCGCTGCCTTTTCTACGGGTAAGTGTACAAGTAGCTTTTAAACCTATTGTTGAGCTCTTATCCATGGGATTGTTAAGGGTGATGCCGATGGTTTTGTTACTGCCACCAAGGATGCTTCTGAATCCCATTTGAATACCTGGACCCGGATTATGTTCCGTTTTGGCATTGTTGATAACAATGTTTTGCAATTCGTCTGCAGAGGTTTCGGCTTCAATGTCAATCCCGCAAAAAGGTGACGCGCCATTACTATAACCCGCATAAGGTGTTTCAACGTCCAAGCCGATGGCGTTGGTTATTGACATGCCGTTTCTGCGGTTTTGCGTACAGTATGGACTGATTAGGGTAATATTTCTGTTATTAACGCCGTGATAGGCAGATAGGTAAATGCCGTCGCCCCAGCACTTGCTTACGTTCGCATTGTTAATGGTGATGTTAGACGAGCCTCTTACACTAATCCCCTGGCCCCACTGTCCGAGTGAATCAAGGTGCCCATCCCGGTCGCCAATAACTACCGGATTGTTCAAAGTAACATTGTCTGCATTTAATAAAGTTAGTACACTATAGTTGGTAAGATTGTTAGGCATCATAATGAGTTGTGAGCCCTCTGGGAAAGTAATGGTTTTATTAGAACCGATCTTTAACCCGTTACCGTTGATAAGGATAGGAAAAGCTGGAAAAAGGATGTTGCTGTTGGCATTAATTGCTTTTTGTAAATAAGTGGTGTAATCAACGCTTCCATCTTTTACATAGCCTTTGGGCAGGTTTGAAGTAATGTCAACCGCTGTGCCGGTGCTCGCCAGTGTTAATGATTTTTTGTTAATACCTGATAGTCCGCTAAGCTCATCAGTAGTGTTGGTTGACGAGAGGTCTTTTTTGCAACTCGCCGACAACATTAGCAAAAGCACTGCGGATAGTTGACATGCGGTGGTCGCAAGTCGTTTTTTGTTTTTAAACTTGTAGTTCATGGCCATTTATTTTGGGTTAAAAGGAAAAATTTTTAGTTTAATTTCGTACTGCATTACTTCTGTATAAAGAAGCATACAGACACTTGTCTATAAATAGGGGACACTGCAATTATGGTTATTTGTAGCTTTGACAAATTTATTCGGATGAGTAGGTGTGTCCAATAATCAATTTTTATCACACAACTGTGATAAAAATTGAGAAACGTGGTTAAAAACACACATTTTGCGTTATAATCAAACATTTATCTGTTCGTTAAACTGTTACATGGCCTTGTAATGCCCCTGTTACAATTTGCTGTGTACTTTATTGATCAATAATTGTGTAGTTTTAAAGGAGTTATCCGTAAGGAAGGGTAGTAGATTTGTGTCAACACCGAACTTAATCACTCTTCAGTATGGGAAATGTCCTGATAATTGATGACGACCCGATTTGCCATAAAATCATGCAGTTTATGATGGCAAAATATTGCAGCTTTAACTTGTCGCATAGTTACGATGCGTGCACCGTTTTGCAATTTCTGTCGGCAAATAAGACTGCGCCCGAGATACTGCCCGATATCATATTTGTTGATTTAAATATGCCGCATATCAATGGCTGGCAGTTTTTAGAAGAGTTTCAGCTACTAAGATCGTCATTAAAAAAGGCGATAGATATTTATGTGATTTCCTCATCTATTGATCCGAAAGACATTAGGCTTGCCGGAAAGTATCGTTTTGTGAAGAGCTACATTGTAAAACCGATAACCAAGGATAAGTTGCTGGAGATAAATGGGATGTATCAAAACTAAAAAACGTAATACCAAGCTGATGTATAAATTTATTGCCCGGGAATTATTGTTGACATTAGGCGTATTGGCTGCGCCATTTGTACCGTTTGTGGTTAAAGCAAATAATGGTCTCCCAAATAGCAATGGCAATTTAGCCAGGGGTGGGTATCCAGCTATTGCAAAAACGGCTCCTCACCGGGCATCAAAACACACTATTTCACAGCCGGACCAGACAGGATACGATATAATTAAAAGCTTACCCTTCGGTTTTGTAAAAGATGGAAGCGTTGACTACACACTTTATTTACAAGAAGCTTTAAACCTTCACGACAATCTTGTTTTTCCTGGCTTTCCTATTTTAGTTAATGATAACGGTTTAGTTATCGGTTCAAACAAGACTATCAGTTTTTTGCCCGGCGCAAAGATTGTATTAATGCCCTCGTCAAAGAAGAAGTACAACATTATCAAGATTGACAGGGCCACTAATGTTACCATTAATAATGCGGTAATTGAAGGCGACCGCCAAACCCATCTCGGTACAGAAGGTGAATCTGGTATGGGGATAGGAATTTACTCCTCTAATAATATAACGATTAACAATCCAACGGTATCTTATTGCTGGGGCGATGGCATTTACCTGGGTAGCGCGGCGGGAGCGCCGGCAGTTAATAACAATGTAAGGATCTATAATGCCAGGCTGTTACACAACCGGCGTAACGGAATGTCTGTTATTACGGCGAATCAATTGGTACTTTCTGCACCGTACGCCGCCTATTCTGACGGTGTAGCCCCTATGTGCGGTATTGATTTTGAACCTAACAGTCCGGATAACGAATTGAAAAATATCACGGTGCTCAATGCTGTAACTGAATCAAACCAGGGGCCTGGTATTTCCGTTGGTTTAAGAAATTTATACGGCCGCGGCAACGCCGGTGTTGATATTCAGTTCGTATCGCCAAAAGACAATGGATCTGCTGTAGGATTAAAAGCTACCGCAACACTAACCCGGCGGCTAGGCAGCGAAATTATTAATGGTAATATCAACGTGGTGAACCCGGTATGGGCAAAAAATTCGAGCTCGCCTACATTCTTTAATCTCCCCGATCAAAATATTAAACTGCTCATTAAAAAACCGTCGATCATTGACGTTGATGGACGGGCGTTAAGCAATAAAGCTGCGCTTGACAATATGATGTACAAGACCCATATTAATGGAAATGCTAATTGTTCAATAACATTTTAAGATCCTTCTTTGTACGCCCCTTTTTGAGGTTACTTTCCCTGAATTTCTAAGATTGTTTCATGTTAAATAACGGTTAACGTTTTTTGGCCAATATTATAATCTGAAACAATATTAAATATGTTTTAATGAGGTTTTAATAAATATTTAAACTAACAATGATCAAGTGTGAACAAGTGTGTAGTACAGTTATCGACCGAAACAACATTATGGGGCATTTTACGCTGTTTGAACACATTTTTTCACACGGGCTGCACAAAAGTATGCAAATAGTTGTCATGGATTCACGTTCTATTATACAATCGCGGAAAGTAGATACTATGTTGATTTTTAATATTTAGGTTTACTTCAAGTTTGTTAATCACTCACAAAAATGAAAAAAAACCTACAACCACTAAGAAGATTAAATTGGTTGATAATTTGTATCCCAATTATAATGAGCGCCTGTGCGTCAAAGAAAAACATGGTGTATTTCAATGATTTAAAGGCAAATAAGCTCGGTACCCCAACCGATGTCAGTAAAATGCTTAAAGAGAGTGAACCCAAAATTCAGCCCAATGACCTTTTAAATATTAGAGTTACTACGCTCAGTGTTGAATCAAACTCGTTATTTAATAATAATATTAATGTAAATGTAAATAATACAACTACGCCAGAGCTTATTAAAGTAGGCTACAGGGTTGATAAATCGGGCGAAATTAACTTTCCGGTTTTAGGCCAGGTGCAGTTGGGAGGGTTAACTGTTACAGAAGCAGAAAACCTGCTAGACAAGAAGTTGGGTAGCTATACCAAGGACCCTGTAGTTAATATCGACTTCCTTAATTTTAAAGTGACTGTACTCGGCGAGGTTAATCATCCCGGAACCTTTACCGTAGCCGACAAAAATATCACCATGCTTGGCGCCCTGGGATTGGCCGGCGATATGACCCCCTTCGCTAAACGCGACAACGTAATGATAGTACGCGAAATTAATGGCGAAAGAACTGTGGATCGAATTGATTTGAAAAGCAGCCAACTCTTCCAGTCCCCATATTACTACCTTAAACAAAACGACATTATTTATGTAGAGCCAGACAAGGCAAGAGCTGTTCAGAGTGATCAGAGTAATAGATTTCTCCCTGTTATAGGCTCTGCAATGGCGGTAGTGGCAGTAATAGTGGGTATTATCCTGAAGCATTAAGTTCTGGTAGCCTGCAATCAACAACAGCTTTCACATAAAACAAATAAGCAATGGAAACAGTTACAAAGTATTCAAAATACTGGTACTTATTTTTGATAAGTATAGGCATATGCCTTGGCCTCGGCTATCTTTATATTCAGATTGCCCCTCCCATTTACAGCGTTAGCACAACACTCCTTATTAATGAAGATAAGAAGGGTGACGGTGTTCTTAAAGAAACCGCATTTAGCGATCTGAATATGTTTAAAAGCGCTAAAACTGCCGATAACGAAATGCAGGTTTTACGCTCTGTTAATCTTTTTCAGCAGGTGTTTCAAAAGCTGTCTTTGCAAACCCGCTATTCTAAAGACACGCTGTTATTCGGAAAAAGAGAACTTTACGGAAAAGATCTGCCTGTAAATGTTATTGTAAAGAAACTCGGCAATGCCGCATACGCTGCAGACGAGACCATAACGATGGTTGACGATAACAGCTTTAAACTTACATCAAAAGCAGAAGTAGGATCAAAAGTTTACAAATTTGGTGACGAGATCAATACTCCTGATTTTACCATTACTATTGTAAAAGGCCCTGCATTTACCTCATCTTTCAAATCACTGCATTTTGGTTTTAATAATATTAACGCCATGGCTCAGAGCTACAGTGATGAAAAACTGGATATTGCTCCTATAATAAAGGACGGCAATACCGTTGCACTTACTATTAAGGACGAAATTCCGCAACGTGGGCTCGATATCCTTACCACTTTGGTTAACCTGTATAATAAACAAGGTATAGAAAGCAGAAATAAAATAGCACAGGCCAGTATAGACTTTATTGACGCCCGCATTAAACTGTTAACCACAGACCTGCTTGCCCACGAGCAAAATATTGAGCAGTTTAAGCGCAATAATATGGTTACCACTGATTTAGGTACCGATGCTCACGTTGATCTTATCAGGGGTGAGGATTACAAAGTCGATTTGCAACGCGCCGAAACTCAATTAAATATGGTTGAGGCAATGGAGAGATATTTTAATAAACCCGGCAGTGAGGTTGCGCTGGCTCCAAGCACCCTGGGTATACAAGATGCTACTTTGATTAGCCTTATTACTAAGTTTAATGATCTGCAACAAGATTACCAGCGCGTATTGAAAAATAACGAACCTCAGAACCCCCTGGTAGTGAATATAAAAGATCAGATCCTCACTTTGAAGCAGAGCATAGAGGAAAATCTTAAAAATGTTAAAAACGGGTTAATACTTACCCGCAATGATCTGCTGGGCAGTGTGCTACGTTATGATTCTCGCATCAAAGATGTTCCGGCTATTGAAAAAGGCCTGATTGAGCGCAATCGTGAGCAGTCTGCCAAAGAAACGTTATACAATTACCTGATTCAAAAACGTGAAGAAACTGCCCTTACCTTGTCTTCAATGGTACCAGATGCCAGGATAATTGATTCGCCAAACGCAAGTCCGAATCCGGAGAGCCCCAAAAAACCGCTCATACTGCTCTATGCATTCTTGTTAGGTGCAATCCTGCCCATTTTCTCAATCAAAACCAACGAACTCTTAAATAGCAAGGTAAAGAGCGCAGGCGATCTTCACAGCCTTACTGATATCACTATACTGGGCGAGTTGAGCCACAATAAGGGCAAACGCAACCTGGTAATGGATAATGGCAGCCGCACCAGCATTTCTGAGCTATTCAGGTATATCCGCATGAATCTGAATAATAATAACCTTGCGGATAATAAAGTAATTATGGTTACTTCCAGCACCCGCGGCGAAGGTAAAACTTTTGTAAGTCTTAACCTTGGTGCAACGCTGGCTATGGTTAATAAAAAGGTAGTAGTGCTTGAGTTTGACCTCCGCAAGCCAGATCTGCTTAAGAAGATCAATCTAAACAATCAGCCAGGTATCAGCGACTACCTTAATTCTGACAATGTGACCATAACAGACATTTTACAACAAACAGAAATATCATCAAACATGTGGGTAATTGGAAGCGGTAAACTAATGCAGCATCCGGCCGAGCAATTGATGAACGCAAAGCTTGATAAGCTGTTTGATGAACTGAAGGTTATGTTTGACTACGTTATTATTGATACGTCGCCAATAGGTTTGGTTGCTGATGCGTTCAGCTTCAACCGCTACACCGATCTTGCTATTTATCTCATCAGGTATAACTATACCCGCAAAGATCAACTTAAAACCATCGAAGATATCATGAAGAACAACAGACTTAAAAACCCAATGTTGATCTTTAATGATGCCAAAACAGAAAATCTTAAAAACTATGGCTATGCATCGGCCAAATACACCTACGAGGGTGTAAACTGATACAGCAACAACAACTATTACCTTATTGCTTTTACTTACCTTATTGCCTTTCCTGCTTTTTGCACCTACTACTTTTATATTCTGCTATTCCGTTATACCAATATAAACCAGCGCTGTTTAACCGCAGCAGCTTACTTGAGCTACAGAATAACGATTAGCCGACGCTGATTATATCTTATACCGCTACTACTGCATACTCATTTTTCTGAATAAAAGGTACTACTTAGTTATGTGACTGAGATAGCGAAGCTTTGAAAAACGGTCAGTATCCTTTTTTGCTCAACTAATTTTCTTAACCTATAATCTTAAAAAAATGGAATTAGTATCAGTATCCCCGAGTCAGAACATTTTAACACGAAAGTGGATGGTAATTTATACCAGGCCTCGTTGGGAGAAAAAAGTGAATCAGCTATTACAAACGCAGGATATTGTGTCTTATTGTCCTGTAAAGAAAGTAGAGCATGTATGGTCGGATAGAAAAAAGATAGTTGAAATTCCCTTGTTCAGCTCCTATGTTTTTGTAAAGATCAATATGCGCGAACAAAGCAAGGTTCGGCAAACCCTTGGAGTGATAAACTTTGTATATCATCAGGGCAAACCGGCCATTGTTGACGAAAAAGTAATCGAAGAAGTTAAACACTTTATTCAACTCTGCCCAGACATGGAGGTTATAAACCTCAAAGATGTGTCGGTTGGTGATCGTGTTAAAATAAAGAGCGGCGTATTTGTAAATCAAACAGGCAAGCTTTTAGAAATACAAGGCAAACACGTGCTCATGTCTCTTGATAATCTTGGCTGCCTTTTAATAGCCAAAGTGCCGGCAAACAACATTGTAACAGCATAATCAAAACATTTTATGAACAATATGACCATTAACAAGCCTAAGGTAGCCGTAATTGGCTTAGGCTATGTAGGACTTCCATTAGCAGTTGAATTTGCTAAAAAGTATAAAGTATTTGGCTTTGATATTAATGCAGACCGCATTAATAGCTTAAAACAAGGTGTGGACCATACCCTTGAAGTAAGCTCTGAGCAATTGCACAACGTACTTACTTTTGATTGTACTACTGATGTTGGCTTATTCTGCACAACGCAAATGGAGTTGCTTCGTAATTGTACCATTTTTATCATCACAGTGCCAACCCCTGTAGATAAAAATAACCGGCCAGACTTAACGCCCTTGTATAAAGCCAGCGGGCTGGTAGGCCGGGTACTTAAAAAGAACGACATCGTAATTTATGAGTCAACCGTTTATCCCGGTGTAACCGAAAACGAGTGTGTGCCTGTACTGGAAAAACACTCACGCCTTAAATTTAATGTTGACTTTTTTGCGGGTTACTCTCCGGAACGGATCAACCCGGGCGATAAGGAGCACACCGTTACCCATATCAAAAAAGTAACCTCGGGCTCAACACCAGAAACTGCAACTATTGTTGACAACCTTTATAAGTCAATAATTGAGGCAGGTACACATAAAGCGCCGTCTATCCAGGTGGCCGAAGCAGCCAAAGTAATTGAGAATGCTCAGCGGGATATTAACATTGCTTTTGTTAATGAGCTGGCCAAAATATTTAACCGGCTTGATATCTGCACAAGTGATGTGCTGGAAGCGGCAGGCACCAAATGGAACTTCCTCAAATTCCAGCCAGGGTTGGTAGGTGGTCACTGTATTGGCGTTGACCCCTACTACCTGGCTCAGAAAGCGCAGGAGGTAGGTTACCACCCCGAAATTATTCTTGCCGGACGCCGGTTAAACGACGGGATGGGCACTTATGTGGCCGATGAGCTGGTAAGAAATATGACGCTGAGGGGCATCCAGGTAAGGGGTAGCAAAATACTGGTGCTGGGTTTCACTTTCAAAGAAAATTGCCCTGATGTGCGTAATACCAAGGTTATTGATATTGTTCGCCGTCTGGAAAGTTACAAAGCCGATGTGGTGATCCATGATCCATGGGCAGATTCCAATAGGGTAAAACACGAGTATGGTGTTGTTTGCCAGAACGGCGAATCAAAACAACAGAAATATGATGGTATTGTATTGGCTGTGGCCCACAAATCATTCAAAGAAATAGATCTGCAACCGATGATGAAACCCGAAACGGTGGTATATGATCTTAAAGCAGTTTTACCCGACGAAGTAGTAAGTGTACGTCTATAATTAGTTCAACCTTTTTAAACTCTAAAACTTAAAACATGACCAACTACATGCTGCCTTATCATGGCGATAGAGATCTTTCCGATTATAGCTTCCTGGTAACCGGCGGAGCCGGCTTTATAGGTTCAAACCTGGTTGAGTATTTGTTAAGATACGGTGCCCGGAAAGTTCGGGTGCTTGATAACTTTTCAACCGGTTTTATGAGCAATATAGACCGCTTTACCTACCACAGCAATTTTGAACTTATTGAAGGCGACATCAGGGATCTGGATACTTGTGTAAGAGCCGCGGCCGGTATGGACTATGTGCTGCATCAGGCTGCACTTGGCTCTGTTCCGCGTTCAATCAATGATCCCATCACTACCAATAATGTAAACATCACCGGTTTTCTGAACGTGCTGATGGCCGTAAAACAAGAGAAAGTTAAAAGAATAATTTATGCAGCCTCATCATCTACCTATGGCGACAGTAAAGAACTGCCCAAGGTTGAGGAGCGCATAGGCAATCCTTTATCTCCTTATGCAATAACCAAATATGTAAACGAGCTGTATGCACGTGTATTTGCACAGACTTATGGTATTGAAACCATTGGCTTGCGATATTTTAACGTATTTGGAAAGCGGCAATCGCCCAACGGCGCTTATGCAGCTGTTATTCCAAAGTTTATCAGCCAGTTGATGGATCACCAAAGTCCGGTAATTAACGGCGACGGTGCTACCTCCCGCGATTTTACCTATATCGAAAACGTGATACAGGCTAATATCAGAGCGGTGTTTGCGAGCAATCCAGATGCTGTTAACCAGGTGTATAATGTAGCCTACGGCGAGCGCACTACACTTACCGAATTGGCTCAATACCTTAAAAAACTGCTTTCAAACTATGATGCAGCGATTGCTGACGTAACAATCGAATACGGCAACGAAAGGGCCGGAGACGTTAAGCATTCGCTTGCTTCGGTGGAAAAAGCAAAAGAACTGCTTGACTACGATCCGCTTTACTCGGTTGAAGACGGCCTGCGCGAAGCCATTAACTGGTACACGCGCGAAAAACGTTCGGCCGAGGTATCGAAGCTTTAATAAAAACGGCTTTAAATTTTAAGAACACTTGCTATCTAATGAATTCGTCCCATAAACAGCAAAGTATAAGCGCAGTAAAATGGGCTCTGTTAGACCGTTTTGGTTCGCAGGTAATTTTACTGATCAATACGCTGCTGCTGGCCCGTTTGTTAACACCACACGACTTTGGCCTCATCGGCATACTTTATATTTTCATGAACCTGTCGAGCGCCTTTGTTGATAGTGGCATGGGTGGGGGATTGATTCGCAAGCAGGACCTCACTGATACAGACTGTTCTACGTTCTTTATCTTTAATGTAGCGGTAGGGGTAACCTTCTATGTGCTCTTGTTTCTGGCTGCTCCGGCAATAGCTCATTTTTATAAAGAACCCATTGTAATTATGCTATTAAGAATACTTGGCATAACTGTTATTATTAACTCTCTGGGGCTTATACAAAAAGTGTTGCTGGTTAAGAGTTTAAAGTTGAAGTATGTTACCAGAGCCTCGCTCATTGCATCATTTTTAAGTACGGCAATAGCAATAGTTGGTGCACTTAAAGGCATGGGAGTATGGTCATTGCTGTTATTGCAGATCTGCCAATCCTTTTTTAATACGGTGTTTTTGTGGATATTTTCAAAGTGGGTGCCCAAAGCAGAGTTTTCAAAGGCATCATTCAAGGAGCTGTACTCCTTTGGCTTAGGATTATTTTTGACAGCATTGCTTAACATCCTCTTTGCCAATATTTATGCACCTATCATTGGTAAGTTTTTTTCTGTTACCTATTCGGGATTGTTTTACCAGGCCAAAAGATTATACGAGGTGCCTATTTTAACAATCTCATCTGTAGTAGATTCTATTACTTACCCCATACTGGTTAAATACCAGGAAGACAGGAAGGAGCTGAGCGAAAATTACCAGAAGATAGTTAAACTGCTCATTTTTGTGGTGATACCGATCATTGTTTCCATCTCCATACTTTCAAACCACATTGTGTTGGTTTTACTTGGAAAAAAATGGATGGCATCAGGCGAGTTGTTACGCATTATGAGTTTTTCGGGCATTTTCCTCATTCTGGAAACCATAAATGGAAGTATTTTGAAAATAGAGGGACGCACCAAACTCATCTTTAAGCTCGAACTGATCAAGAAGACCATCATTATTGCCAATATTTTCATCTTCAGCCAGTTTGGGCTAACGGCGCTGGTTTACGGTATGGTGATCAACGCCATGATATCCTTCGGCTTAAATCAATACTTCAGCAAGATCCGCATCAGCAGTTACAAAAACCTGTTGATGTTACTCGGCAACGGCGCATTGATGGCCGTAATCATAATAGGGTTAACGCTTGTTGTTCATAATCCGCTTCTTGCGTTGCTGATTGGCGGGGCAGCGGGAGGATTAAGTTACCTTATTGCCGCATACGCATTTAAGATGCAGGAGCAAAAATGGCTATACATGATCATTACACGTAACCTGAAACCTGCCGCTTAGTACTATAGAACCAGCCCGCACATTGTTCAAAAACTAATATTACAAACATGGTACGCAAAGCTGTTATCATTATATTAATGTTGCTGTACATCTACACGCTAACATTTGATATTTTCTTAAATACTTATTTTACCAAAATACCTGCGCCAATCATTTTCGGTTTCCCGCTGGTTGCGCTCTTTTTTGATAAAAGCATCCGCAGTTACTGGCATGGTTGGGAAACCTTATATTTTCTGCTGGCCATTCTGTTCTTTTACGGTATTGGCCAGGGCGATTTTAAAACGTTTCTGGTAAATGCTATTGTGTTTGGAGTATGCGGTTTTTATTTTAATTTCTTTGTTGGCCACAGCACCAGGCGGTTTAATGTATCTGTATTATTGTTTGTTGGCTTTTTGGTGGCTTCTGCCTTCGTAATGTTTGCAGATCATCAGTATACCGACCGTATAGATAGTTTGCGTATAAAGTTGCTAGGTTCCATAGTTGTAAACCAAAGCCCCTCAGGCATTAGTAGCACTATCTTTACCTTTGGGTACCAGGCTGCAGCGCTTGTTGGCTTTTTGTTTGTTTTTGTGCTTGCAGCCGGGCGCAAATGGTATGTAACAGCACCTGTTTTCCTGTTTTGCCTTATAGTTGCTTATTATGGTATGCAGCGTTCGGTTTTTATCGGCCTTTCGGTCTGCACGGTGCTATACTTTTTAGTTCGGTATGGGCTTAATGCGGTACCGGCGCTAACGGGAATAACGGCTTGCTGCGTACTCTTCTTTCTGCTTGTTTTACATCCCTATTTCAGTACCGGAGAAAATATTTTCAACAAGAACTCTACTAACATGGAGAATGGCGAGAACAGGCAGGATCTGTTTTTTGAAAACCTCAAGATATGTTCAGACTATCCTTTTGGCCTTATCTTTTATGGAAAGGACTGGAAGGAGGTAACCCACAAAAACCCGGTGTTTCAGGATGGACTCACCTCGCATAATGCATATATGATGTTCTTTACCTACCTGGGGCCGGTGTTAACCATCATACTGCTTATTCTGATATTCTATAACGTGGGCAAGGTGTTCCAGTTTGCCTTGGTGCATATACGTAAAAAGGAGAATGCGTTGCTGGTAGCCTTATGTTTTGCCTTTGTATCCATATCTGTTAATGCCCTGTTTCATAATGCCTGGCTTGCGGCCGCCAATGGTCCATCCGTTTTTCTGTACCTGGCAATACTGCATTATGGTAGAATGACTTCTATTATCAGCTAAAGAGGGAATTATGAAAAAGAAAGTTTTTTTTGTGGTAAGCTCTCTCGGCGTAGGCGGGTCTGAGCGTGTTTTCTGGTTGCTCTCCCAAAATTTTAACAAGGAGATATTTGATGTGTATATCGTGTTGTTCGACTCACGCAATGATACGCTCTCCAAATCACTAAAAGATATAACCGTTATTGATTTAAAGACCATTAACGCTTCAAAGTCATTCTTTAAACTATACCGGTTAATTAAGGACGAAAAGCCTTATGCTGTTTTTTCAACGGCTACGCATGTTAATATTCTCGTGGCCCTGGTATCATTCTTTACCAATGTACCTCATCTTATCGGCCGCGAGTCTAATATCTATAACCAGATGTCGGAGTTCGGCGGCTTTAGAGCCAAGTTCTGGGGATTGTTCGTTAACTTTTTTTATAAGAAGTTCAATGTGATCGTTTGCCAATCAATGGAAATGAAGAACTCTTTCCAGAACAATTTTATAATTGATAATAACAAGCTGGTAGTGATCCATAACCCGGTTTTGAAACCGAAAGATGTTGCATCTCCTATCCATAACGGCATTAATAAAATTGTTATGGTAGGCCGTTTGGCGGCTGAAAAAGGTCATGACCGGCTCCTGAAGATATTTGCGGGTTTGCCTAACAATTTCTTTCTCACAATTGCAGGCAATGGCCCTTTAAAAAAAGATATTGAAGATGATGTGTACAGGCTGCGTATCCAAAACCGCATTTTTATGCCCGGGCACATCACTGATGTAAACCAATTGCTCAGTCAGCATAAACTCTTTGTGCTAACATCTTACACCGAAGGGTTTCCAAATGCAGTGCTCGAGGCCCTTGCGTTAGGCATTCCGGTGGTGGCTTTCTACGTAGGCGGCATTACCGAACTCATTAAACCCGGCTTTAACGGCTACATTATCGACCAGGGCGATCTGGAAGGATTCAGATCTGCTATTGTAAAAGCTTGTAACCAGGTTTGGGACACCGACGCCATTAAGCACGATATAGATCAGCGTTTCTCCGTAAACAAGATCGCAGAGCAGTACGAGGCCCTGATTAGCTGAATAATATAAATCTTAAAAACAGTATTCAAATGTGTGGTATATACGGCTCTACAGTTCCGTACAGCAGGGAAATGGTTTTGGCGAAACTGAACAGAATAAGGTTTCGAGGCCCGGATTACTCTGCTTTTATGCAGTACGATGATGTTATTTTGGGACATAACCGGTTATCGATCATTGACCTTGATCACCGGTCAGATCAACCACTTAAGTATCTGCACCTAACTATCGTTTTCAACGGCGAAATTTATAATTATCTCGACGTTAGGAAAACGTTGCAAGGCAAAGGATACGCCTTTAAAACCGAATCAGACACGGAGGTTATATGCGCAGCGTACCTGGAATATGGTGTGCAATGCGTTAACCACCTCAACGGCATGTTTGCCTTTGCTATTTATAATGCAAAGGATAAAACCTTGTTTGGCGCCCGCGATCGCTTAGGCAAAAAACCATTTTATTATTCCATTCACTCCCGGGGTTTTGAGTTTGCCAGCCAGCCTTCCGTTATTGCAATGGGTAATGATTTTACCGTTGACCAGAACGCACTGAACTTCTTTTTGTATTGCAGCTATATCCCCGAGCCACTATGTGTTTACCAGGAAGTACGGAAACTGCAGGCAGGTTGTTATTTTACCTACAATATTACCCGTCGGGAGCTTTTAATAAAACAATACTGGGATATTGATTACCGATGGGAGAAAAAGTTTACCGGTACATATGCTGACGCAGTTGCCGAGTTAAAGCTTATTTTAAAAGATGCGGTAAATGTAAGGATGCATGCAGATGTTCCTATCGGCGTATTCTTGTCATCAGGCATTGATTCATCATTAGTTGCGGCTATAGCAGCCGATACACATCCGGACGTTAAGACCTTTAATATTCGTTTTAACGAAAAAGGTTACGATGAAAGCGTTGCTTCTGCTGAAATCGCTTCTATCATCGGCACCCGGCACCATACCATTGAGTGCAGCTTCCGCGAAGGCCTCAACATGATCGAAAACTACGGACATTACTTTGATGAACCTTTTGCTGATCCCAGCGCTATTCCTGGACTACTGCTTGCGAAACACACCAAACAATACGTAACCGTAGCCCTCTCCGGCGACGGCGGCGATGAGAACTTTTTGGGCTATCACCGCTACCGCTGGATGGACCGTATCAATCCGGTTTACAGCAGCCCCATGCTGGTGCGTAAAGCCATAGCGTGGTTAATTAACCTTTCGCCAAATTATCGCCACAAGTTGTTGTCATTAACACTAACGCAGAAAGATCTGATAACGCTTTACCTGCGCATATGCGGAGGGATGGATTTCTCACACCTGGCTTTATCCCCTGAAGAGGTTATTCCGCAAGGGCATCCTGCGCTGGATCATGTGCATAAACCCGTGCTCGAAAAAATATCAGACTACGACCTCAAAACCTATCTAAACGAAGATATTAATACCAAGGTGGACCGCTCTTCAATGGCTTATGCTGTTGAGTCTCGCGCGCCGTATCTTGATTATCGTGTGGTAGAATTTGCCCGCAGCCTGCCGTCAGATTTTAAAATGACGGGAGTAGTGCAGAAGAGAATATTAAAAGACATCCTCTTTGAACGTATCCCAGAAAAGATTTTCAAAAGGCCTAAAGCCGGCTTTTCGGTTCCGCTACGGTCGTGGTTCAGACATGAGCTTAAAGACTATGTGTATGATAATTTGACTGCCCGCAACCTTGCCGATATTCCGGGTATTGATGCCGATGTGAGCCTTAATCTTATTAAGGAGCATATGGACGGTAAGTGGAACCGCTCACAGTTTATATGGAGCTTACTGGTACTCAATCAGTGGAAACAAATGCAGCCTAAGCTGTCAGCTGAAACTATTCTAACACCTAACCATGAACCCCATCATCAATAAGCTTTTTTACGCAGACAAATGGAACATAGGGTATGTTGATCAAACCCCTCATGAACTAATTAAAAATAAAGGCCTGGCACCTCAAAAAAAATGGCTGGTTGAAGACGGATCGCTTTACGCGGCAGATCCTTTTGTAATCAACAATGAATCTGGTACCTATATTTTTTACGAGGATCTGCCTCAGATATTTAATAAAGGACAGATCAAAATGATCAAACATTTTTCGTTCCCGACTAAGTTAATGGTGCGGGGATTTGCTGATAAAATTCATTTGTCATACCCTTATATCTTTAAAGACAAAAATAAATTTTATTGCATACCTGAAAGCTCCGAACTCAAACAGATTGCTCTATATGAGTTTACCGACAAGAGCTTTACAGAAGTTGAAAAACAAGGCGTGTTACTGCAAGGCGAGCCGTTTGTAGATAGCTCAATAATTTGGTTAAACAACAAGTATTGGTTGTTTACCAGCGTTAAAGGCTTTTCAAACCAGTTTAGGATTTACTACGCCGATACGTTGGCCGGCCCCTTTCTGCCTCATGCGCTTAACCCTATAACACATGCAAAAAAGCAAGTTAGAGGAGCGGGTAGCTTGTTTGTTGTAGATGGTATACTTTACCGTCCCACCCAAAATGTCGAGTTCAAATACGGTAATTCCGTAATCATTAATAAAATCACAGATTTAACAGAAACCACTTATAACAGCGAAGCCGTTTTTGAGATTTTGCCCGAGCAGCCTTATGGCGAAGGCTTACACAATATCAGTGTTACTGACAACCTTATTGTTTTTGATGGAAAACGCAGGGTGTTTTCATCTGTAATGCCGCTCAAAAAACTCGCCCGCAAGCTGCTTTACTACAATCAGTTGTTGTTTCGTTAATCCCTCTTGGTGTAATTAAACATTTAATTATGAGAATATTAGTTACAGGATGTGCCGGTTTTATCGGTTTTCATTTAGTTAAGCATTTGCTCAACAGTTCAAACGTTGTAATCGGGATTGATAATATCAATGATTACTACGACGTAGACCTTAAATATGCCAGACTTGCTGAGTTAGGTATATGTAAGGACCTGGTTTTTTACGGAACAGAAACGCCAAGCATAAAATATGACAACTTCATATTTTACAAAGTAGACCTTAACGACGCCGACAACCTAAAACAGCTTTTTGTACATGGCAGCTTTGATATAGTTTGTAATCTGGCTGCACAGGCAGGGGTGAGGTACAGCTTAGTAAACCCCCAGTTATATATTGATTCCAATATTAAAGGCTTTTTAAATATTCTGGAAGGGTGCCGCTTAACTAACGTTAGTCATCTTGTTTACGCAAGCTCATCCAGCGTATATGGCCTTAATGATGAGATGCCTTTTTCTGTAACGCATAAAACAGATCATCCGGCTTCAATTTATGCAGCCACCAAGAAGGCAAACGAACTGATGGCGCATTGTTACAGTCATTTATATGATTTACCTACAACCGGTTTGCGCTTCTTCACAGTATACGGCCCATGGGGCCGGCCAGACATGGCGCTGTACCAGTTTACCAAATCAATAGTAGAGAACAGGCCGGTTCGGATATTCAATAACGGCGATATGAAGCGCGATTTTACCTATATCGACGATATTATTAACGGGATGCTTAAAATTATTGATCAACCATTCAGGCGGGAAGAAGGTGCGAGAGATGAGACCCCGTTCCGCATTTTTAATATTGGCAAAGGAAGCCCCGTGAAGCTGCTCGATTTTGTCTCTGAGATTGAGAAGAACCTAAACCTCACCGCTCAAAAGGAATTTTTCCCAATGCAAGACGGCGACGTAGTGGAAACTTGGGCTGATGTGAGCGAGTTGGGAGAGGTGTTTGATTACTTGCCAACCGTAACCATTGATAAGGGTGTAAAACATTTTATAGAGTGGTATAAGGATTACTACATAGCCAGGCAACTGGAACCCAAAGATCTGGACGCTAAATAAAATAGCCATGTTTGAACCCGGTAAACTAATCGTAATTTCCCTTTCTAACAGGCCCGGTGGTACCGAGCAATGTTTAAGGATGATTGCAGCCGCTGGCAGGGGGCAGATTATCTATATTCAAAAAGATGATGCTTACCGTATTGAACCGTTTAACGGTTACACGCCGCAGTTTATCACCAAAGGATCAATGCTGCTGGGCTTTCTGATGCTGATACCAAGGTTGGCTAAATATCGCAATAAAGGCTATACAATTTTAAGTTCTGCAGTGTACCTCAACGGTTGGCTGGGAATATTAAAACGTATTGGTTATCTCAAATCTGAGTTAATTTTCAGGGAGTCTACCACTATATTTTCCCGGTTCAAAGGGTTAAAGCGAATCAGTTATGAGCTATTATATAGGTTGGGGTACCCGGCCGCCGGGCTGGTGATCTGTCAAACAGATGCCATGCGGAACGAATTTATCAAGTACATTGATTTTGTTCCGAGGGGCAGTGTGGTTACCCTCCCTAATCCCATTGAGCTTGGAAAGGTAACCGCAAAAGCAGAGCAGGATGATTTGCCCGAGTTAAACAACTTTGTATGCGCTGCGGGCCGCCTTATTGGTGTAAAAGGATTCGATTACTTAATAAAAGCTTTCCATGCTATTGCCGCAGAATACAAAGGATTAAAACTGGTGATATTGGGTGAAGGTCCCGATCAAACTAATCTGATGCAGTTGATACGGGCGCTTAATATGCAGAAGCAAATAATTTTAAAAGGTTTTGTAGAAAATCCTTATCCGTATTTTAAAAAGGCCAGAGTATGTATTGTATCGTCTACAAAAGAAGGTTTCCCCAACGTGCTTTTACAAATGATGGCTCTTAATGATACGGTTGTTTCTACGCTTTGTGCCGGCGGTATTCAGGATATTCCCGGAGTAATAAAAGTGAAGCCTGGAAATGTAGAAGCGCTGAGTGCAGGGCTAACCGGAGGTCTAAAACTATTAGACTTAGGTAATAGAAGAGCGTTATTTGATCAATATTTATTTGATAGAAGTCCGGAAGTTTTTGTCGAGAGTTTACGAGAGCAGTTTGTGATACCGTTAATGCCTTTAAAGGTTGAAAAAAGTTGATTATTTTTTGGCCGAAAATGATAGTTGATTTCTGAATTATAATAATTATAACTAATTCAGTGTCAGAAAGTATATTTTAGGATTTTAGTTTAAGGAAATGTAGTAATAAGTTTATAATACGAGATTTGCCGGTTTGTTAAGGTTTTGAGTTTTAGAGCAAGTAACATCAGCGTTACGTGGGGCGTTAAAGTCCCGGATTTAAAACTCAAGACATGACAAACAAAATTAAACAAAGTACTTTGCTGATTCTATTAGTCTCTTTCTCGTTAGGATTTGTAAGATGTAAAAAAGATTCATCTGCTGTTCCTGCCGGCGTAGACTCCACTTCTTTAGCCGCTCACCATTCAGGTGCTGTTAATCTTGCTACCACAACCACTACTACCACAACTACTACTGCTTATGACGTTACAAAAAGCTTGCCAGCTGGTTATGTAACAAACGGCACTGTTGATTACACGGCCTATTTGCAAAAAGCTATTAACACTTATTCAAACATCGTTTTCCCAGGTTTCCCTATCATGGTTAGTGACGTGGGCCTGGTAATCGGATCTAATAAAACAATCACTTTTTCAACGGGTTCAAAGCTGGTGCTTAAGCCTTCATCTAACGCCAATTATAACATCATCAAAGTGTTATTAGCTAATAATGTAACGCTAAACAACCCTGTAATTGTAGGCGATAGGTATAACCACATTGGCACTACCGGCGAGTGGGGACAAGGTTTAGCCATCAACGGTTCTACTAACGTAACCATCAACAATCCAAACGTAATTAACTGCTGGGGCGACGGTATCTTTATGGGGCCAAAAAGTGGTATAACCTGCCAGAATATCAAAATTGTTAACGCTTATTCAGCCCATAACAGAAGAAATGGAATTACTATTACCGGTGGTATAAACGTTGATCTGGAAGGCGGCTATGCTGGTTATTCAGATGGTGCTGCGCCTTACAGCGGTATTGACATCGAACCAAACGCATCAACAGATGAGTTACAGAACATAGTGCTTAACAATTTTAAAACTGAATATAATGTAGGCCCAGGTATCTCAGCAGGATTTAATAATCTGTTTGGCGGTGCAAACAAAAACATCAGCATTAACCTAACTAACCACAGTGATAAAGGTTCTGCTGTTGCTTTCCACTGCACAGCTCCGTCACCATTTGGTACTGGAGTATTATCTGGAACTGTTAACGTGGTTAACCCATTCTGGAGAAAAAATACCAACACGCCAATAACAACCAATCTAATGGTTAATACTGTTAAACTGAACATCAGCAAACCTGCCGTTCAAGACATCAATGCTGTAAGCCTTACTCAGGCACAAATAATATCTTTATTCACCTACAAAACCCATATTAACAGAGAGGCAAATTACTCTTTGACCTTCTAAGGTTTAGTATTTGGAAATAATTAACTCGATCTTCGGGCTCCATGCGGGGCCCGAAGATTTTTGAGTTACTAAACCTGCCATAAAGAATTGCTGTTTTAAACAGCTTGCAGCTATTACTGTCCCATTTGTCATTTACCCCTATAACTATCGGTTCCGTTTAATACCGACTTGATTTTTTCTCCGTTAGGAGATTTACCATTTATATACCTACTGGCTTACTTTCCTTCTGATCAGCTTTACTATATCGCATTTCTTTGCAGCTTCTGGTGCCAGGCCAATATAACCTACTTCTAATCAATTTTTTTTCCAACGATTCGGTACCTACCCCATACCAATCTGCTAAACAGGCTTAATAGCTTTTTACCCAATCTTATCATATCTATTTTACTTCACCGCAACAATGAAAGATTCATTGCTTTTAATCATGACGCCAAACATGAGTTTGGAGAAATGGGAAGCGTTGGGCCAGCTGAGCAGGGAGCTTGATGTGTATCAGGATCTGTGCAGTGCGGCAAACTGGAAACTGCTTATTTTTAGTTATGGCCGTAACGATAATAAATACGTTGAACAATATCCGGATATTGAGGTATTGAATATGCCGGCATGGATACCTGCAAAGATGCCCTTTCGCTTGCAAAATTTTATCTACCATATTGTTGCCCCCATTTGCTATCGCAAATTTTTTAAAAGAGTAATTTTCTCCAAAACCAATCAGTTTGACGCCGCGCCTTTTGGGTTATTCTTAAAGTTGCTGCTGGCTATTCCGCTGGTGATCAGGATGGGTTATTATCATTCGCACTTTAAAGCCATTAGCAGCGGCAAAAGACTAATGGAGCTGATATGTTTTAGCAACTGCAACAAGATCATCGTAACTTCCGAAGAAGCGGGTAAGTTCATCGCCTCCCGGTACACTATTGCTCCTGAGAAGATCCTGTGTATACAAAATTCCATCAATCTGTCGCTTTTTAAACCGCAAGACGCTATTAAGAAATACGACATTGTATTTGTGGGCCGGCTGGAAAAAGTAAAGAATATTGATTTGTTGCTAAAAGTAATTGAGAAGCTGAACCTGAAAGCGCTTATTGTAGGCGACGGCTCTTTGCGCCAGCAGGTAATAAAACTGACTGAACGAAATACCAACGTGGTTTGGGAAAGAAGAGTGAACAATATTGACCTGCCGCTTTATTATAGCCAGGCGCGGGCGTTTGTACTCTTATCACGCTATGAAGGTAATCCCAAAGCCTTGTTGGAGGCAATGGCTTGTGGTATTGCCTGCCTGGGCACAAACGTGCCGGGCATACGTGATTGCATAACACATAATTACAATGGCGTACTGGTTGAAGAAAATGTGAGCAGCGTAATAAGCGGCCTTGTTTTTCTTTTGAGCAATCCGTACCGCGCACATTTGTTGGGTAACAATGCTTTAAAATGGGTGCATGCACATTGCGCGGCCACTTCAAATATCATGAAAGAATTATCCTTTTATGAAGAACTGTCCAAAGGGCGGTACAGTACCTCATTACGCTAATAACAATTTTAAAATACTTAATCTTATGATGATCTCTGTTATTATGTCCGTTTATAACGGCAGTCGCTATGTTCAGGAGGCTATTGATTCTATTTTAAATCAAACCTTTAAGGATTTTGAATTTATCATCATTGACGATGGATCAACCGATTCAACTTACGACATCCTATTGGAAAATGCAGGGGCCGATAAGCGTATTGTGCTTTTTCAAAATGAGCATAATATTGGCTTGCCGGAAGCACTGAACAAAGGCATTATAATAGCAAGCGGAAAGTATATAGCCCGGCAAGATGCTGATGATATTTCTGCACTTAACCGGTTGGAGGTTGAACTTGAATATGCTGAGAAGAATGGGGCAGATCTGGTAGGTTCAGACTGCTATGTGATTGATATGAACGGCAATACGGTTTGTGAAAACAGGTTCTATTCAAAGATAACCGATTACAAGGGTACGCTGCTTAATCAGAGAGCGATATTTCCGCATGGCGCAGCTTTGATAAGAAGAGAGTTGCTTGTAAAGGCCGGTATGTATGATCCACGGTTCTACTACTCCCAGGATGGCGAACTGTGGTTAAGATTGATGGAGCATGGAGCCCGCGTTCATGTCATTGATCAGCCACTCTATTACTACAGGGTTCTACCGGTTTCTACTACAAAAAAAGAGTTGGCGCAAAAACGCTACAACCGGGTTAAGCAAATGATCTATATTGACCGTGCTGACCCAAATGTGGTCAATGCAGAAATAACAAGTATAAGAAGCTCTTTGCTGGCCGGTCAGCACAAAACCATTGTAAACCCAATGGAAATATATTGGAAGAGCCTGGCTAACACAGCTTATTTTCACAATGCCAAAAAAAGTGCAACGCCCTACAACTACCTCAGAAAAGCTTTAAAAGAAAGCCATTCTGTATCAGGCTATTTTAATTACCTGAAATTTTCTGCCATTTATCTGATGCCATCCAGAGCCGTAAAAGCATTGATCAATTATAAATAATACTTTCTATCTAAATACTCCAGGCAGCATATAATCACTCCGCTGTCTTATTATCCAATTTTCTTTTTTTATGGTAAAGCTAATGCGCATTACAACAGTGCCGGTATCATTGCTGGTGCTTTTTAAAAATCAATTAAAGTTTGTGTCGCGGCATTTTGAGGTTGTTGCGGTTTCTGCAGGCGGTAAAATGTTAGACCAGCTTGCCGAAGAAACCAAGGTGAAAACCATACCTGTGAACATGACCAGAAAGATCACGCCTTTAACAGATTTAAGGGCTCTTATTAACCTGGTTAAAATAATGCTTGCAGAAAAGCCATACATCGTTCACACACACACACCTAAAGCCGGCCTGCTGGGTATGATCGCCGCTCGCATAGCCGGTGTCCCGGTACGTATGCACACTGTGGCAGGAATGCCTCTGCTGGAGCGAAAGGGAATCTTGCGGTACTTTCTTAACCTGACCGAAAAAGTGACTTATGCCTGTGCAACTAAGGTATATCCCAATTCGGCACGTATGCTGGAAATTATTGTAGATAGTAATTTCTGTAGCAGGAATAAGCTGCATGTTATTGGCAAAGGCAGCTCAAATGGTGTTGATACGGAGCATTTTAATCCGGACCTGAATGATGATGCAACTAAGGCAAACCTTAGAGCTCAATTAAATATTAACGAGGACGACTTTGTTTATTGCTTTATTGGCCGCATGGTTTCTGATAAAGGTGTAAACGAATTGGTTGACGCCTTTTCGCATGTCAATAAACTTTACCCTAAAACCAAGCTCATCTTGGTAGGGCCTTTTGAAAAAGAGCTGGATCCGCTTAACATTAATATTGAAAGGCAAATACTTTCAGACCCATCTATAAAATGGGTGGACTATCAGGCCGACGTAAGGCCGTATTTGTCCATAACTAACGTTTTTGTATTTCCAAGCTATCGCGAAGGCTTTCCCAACGTGCTGATGCAGGCCGGATCAATGGGTGTGCCTTGTATAGCAACCGATATAAACGGATGCAACGAAATTATACAGGACCATGTAAACGGTATGATTATACCTGCAAAGAGCAGACTTGCATTGGTTAAAACCATGAAACTGCTTTACGAGGATTCAAAACTGCTCGCTAAGATGGCTGCCTGTACGCGTGATATTATCAAAGAAAACTTTGAATCGACATATGTTATGAATGAACTGCTTAATGAATATCATCAGCAATTGGGGGTTTTTGAAACCTCAGACCTCAGCCTTAAACTACAGGATAACGACTAACATTAACCCCTTAAATTAAAATAACAATGTATACAGTTGTATTTAAACGCCTGCTTGATGTTGTGGTGGCGTTTACTTTGCTGGTCATTCTGTCGCCCTTAATGATAGTTATTTACTTATTACTGCTTATAACCGAATGGGAGAACCCAATTTTTTCGCAGGAGCGGGTAGGCCTCAATAAGAAGCGTTTTACCCTGATCAAGTTCAAAAGTATGAGAACGGTAGCAGACGAGCACGGTAATTTACTTCCAACTCACCTTCGTATAACTTTTGTTGGCGGTATACTGCGCAAAACATCTTTAGATGAGTTACCCCAACTGATCAATGTGTTAAAAGGCGATATGAGTTTTATAGGCCCGCGCCCGTTGTTTGAAATGTATTTACCTTATTATACAGAACAGGAACAAAAAAGACATACCGTGCGCCCTGGCATTACTGGTTTAGCGCAGGTACGGGGCCGTAACCTCATTACCTGGGATACCAAACTGGCCTATGACGTAGAGTATGTGGATAACCTGTCGTTTAAGCTAGACTGTGATATCTTTTTTAAAACGATAGTTAATACGCTGCTCAGCCGTGGCGTTCTGATAAATGACCCGGCCAAGTATTTGAACGAGGAGCGGAAACATATGATGGCAAAGAAGAACGCTTCCTGAACATAATGCCTCTGCTCTGATTCTACCTTAAATTTTAATACCCTGTTAATAACTTACCTATTTTAACTATATACCAATTATGGGATACGAAATTTTTGACCTTACACAAAAGGCTCAGTGGGACGATGTAATGGAAAGATCCTGTAGCTACGATTTCTATCACACCTGGCAGTACCACTCTGTGTCTAAAGAAGGCGATCCGTTTTTATTTCTGTTCCGGGATAAAAATGATTTTGTAGCTTTTCCGCTTATTAAGCGACGAATCAAAAATTCCAATCTTTTTGATCTTACGTCAGCTTACGGGTTTGTCGGCCCCATTAGTAACCGGAAGTTTGATGAATCGGATGAACCATTTCTGGAGCGTTTGAAGCAAAACTTTTTACGTTTCTTAAATGACCACCGGATTGTATCATTGTTTTCGCGCCTGCATCCTATTATTACCCAGCACATCATACTCAAAAAGTTTGGGGGAGTGTTTTTAAGCGGTAAAACAGTGGCCATTGACTTAGCTAAATCCATTGAAGAGCAGCGGTCAAAATACCGGGCCGATCATTTCAACGGCATTAACGTAATGAGAGAAAAGGGTTTCTATTGCCGCGAAATGGATGATGCCAAGGACATAGACACTTTTATTTCCATTTATTATGAGAATATGCGGCGGGTAAATGCCCTGCCCGAGTATTTTTTTGATAAGGAGTATTTCAATGCCTTGCTTCACAGCGACCGTTTTAATACCCGTATTTTTTTGGCCTATATTAAAGAAAAACCTGTGGCGGGTGGCCTCTTTACATTTACTAATGACGTTATACAGGTACACCTGCTCTCAACCCGTAACAAATACCTTTACTACTCTCCGGCTAAGTTACTGGTTGATGAGGTTAGCCTCATAGGCCGCGCTGAAAACATGCGGTACATGCATTTGGGCGGTGGCTACGGCGGCAAATACGATTCGCTGTTTGGCTGGAAAGCTGGTTTTTCTGACATGCATTTTGATTTTTACACATGGCGGTACATTAACTCTAACGATGTGTATAACGACCTCGTGGCAGATGCGGTTCATGGTCAGGAAGTTGCCGACTGTGATTATTTCCCTCTTTATCGTAAGATATTCGCTTAGTGGCAACTATAAATCTGTTTTCACTTTCCCTTCTTGTGATTTTTAAAAGAAATTATTGATTCCATTTTTATGAATAAAAGAATTTTTCTTTCAACGCCTCATATGGGTGGCGCTGAACTGTTATATGTAAAGAACGCCTACGATACCAACTGGGTAGCACCATTAGGTCCTAATGTTGACGGTTTTGAGTCGGACCTGTCTAAGTACCTGGGCGGTGAAGTAGCGGTTGCTGCCTTGAATACAGGTACTGCAGCTTTACATCTGGCGCTGATCATTTTGGGTGTCAGGTATGGAGATGAAGTGATTTGCCAGTCACTCACTTTTGCGGCGTCTGCCAACCCCATTATGTATCAGGGCGCTACACCTATTTATGTTGACAGTGAGGACGAAACCTGGAACATGTCGCCAGCTTTATTGGAAGAAGCCATTTTAGACAGAAAGGCCAAGAAGAACAAATTGCCTAAAGCAATTATCGTAGTTCATCTTTTTGGCATGCCCGCCCGCATGGAAGAGATTTTGGCTGTGGCGCAAAAATATGAGATACCAGTGATTGAAGATGCTGCGGAAGCCCTCGGTTCAACCCTCAAGAAACGCAAGCTCGGTACGCTGGGCGATATGGGGGTGTTGTCTTTCAACGGCAACAAGATCATCACCACTTCTGGGGGTGGGGCACTGGTGTCACACCGCGAAGACTGGATTAGCCGCGCCAGATTCTTGTCATGCCAGGCCTGCGAAAAGGTACCTTATTATGAACATAAGTCTGTAGGGTATAACTATCGTATGAGTAATGTGTCTGCGGGTATAGGCCGTGGCCAGATGGAGGTTTTAAGCCTTCGGATCTATCAGCGTCGTAAAAATTTCTACAACTATAAACATGCACTTTCTTCTTTACCCGGGCTGCGTTTCCAGGAAGAGATCAACACCGACTATTTCTCCAACCGATGGTTAACGGCGGTATACATTGAACCGGTGGCCGGGGAGATCAATTGTGAAAACCTTAGATTGTTTTTAGAAAAATCCAACATAGAGGCTCGCCGCGTTTGGAAACCTATGCACTTGCAACCTGTTTTTGCTGAATGTCCTTTCTATGGTAATGGTGTAAGCGAATCGTTGTTTAACAACGCGTTGTGCCTGCCCAGTGGTTCTAACCTTACCGATTACGAGGTTAACAAGGTTATTAAACGGATCAAGACCTTCTACGATATCTGATCCGGCCCCTGGTAGTCACCAATTATAAAACATCAAAACAGATTAGTATGTTAACTAAGTTTCTAAAAAAGAGAGCCATTTCAAAATGGTTCATATTTTTAATTGACCAGGTAATTATTTGCTGGTCATTGGCAATCTCACTATTTGTGGTGCTGCAGTTTCATTTTAATGAAGTTTTGCGCGGATATTTTTTTATCTACACTGGTATTTACTTAATGGTTACCACCATTGTATTTATCCGTATGCGCATACACTTCGGCATCATCAGATATGCCAATGTGCACGATATTTACCGCATTTTTACTGCTGTACTGCTCAGTAGTATTATATACTGGTTAATTATAAACTCGGTAGTGAGAGGCGTTTTACACACTTCCTGGAATAAGTTTAGTTTAAGTGTGTTGCTCAACTTCTTTATCTCGAGTTCCTTACTGATCTGTCTCCGTATCTACGTTCGCAATTTCTATAGTTTAGCCCGAAGGTCATTTCATGACGGTAAAGAGAACGTGCTTATTTATGGCAGCCAGGATTCTTCCATATTGCTTAAGCAGGCACTGGAAATGCAGGCCGAACGTAAATTTAATGTGGTTGGCTTCCTTGACAGCGATTTAGATACTGTTTACAAATTTATTGAACAAAAGAAGGTATACTCCGCCAATGATATTCCCTTCCTCAAGGATAAGTTTAACATCAGCAAGCTCATCATCACAGGCACCACTTCGGATACACCAGATAAAAAATGTGTAATTGAACAATGCGTTGATGCAGGTATCCGCGTGTCTAATGTACCACCGTCTGAGCAATGGCTTTCTGGTAAGCTCCATCTAAGCCAGCTAAAGGATCTTCAGATAAACGATCTGTTGCTGCGCGAACCTATTATTTTAAACAAGGATAATATTTCAAAAGAACTACGCGGCAAGCGTATTCTTGTTACCGGCGCTGCCGGCTCCATCGGCTCCGAAATTGTACGGCAGATATTAAGGTATGATCCTGAACTGCTTATTGTTTGTGACCAGGCCGAAAGTCCGCTGCACGAACTACAGATGGAGATACAGGATCATTATCCTGATGCCCGTTTGGTTGTTTTTATCGCCAATATTCAAAACCAAAGCAGGCTTTACACCTTATTCAGCAGATATAATCCGCAGATCGTATTCCACGCCGCGGCTTATAAGCATGTGCCCATGATGGAAAATAACCCTATCGAAGCGGTTTTGACTAACGTTTTGGGTACCAAGAACCTGGCAGATTTCTCCGTGAAATTTAACGTAGAGAAGTTTGTAATGATTTCTACAGATAAGGCGGTAAACCCAACAAATATAATGGGCGCATCAAAAAGAATTGCCGAAATCTATATTCAATCGCTTAACAGTCATTTAAATATCCTGAGTAGTCGCGACGGCTTTTCACCCCTTTTTGATAATGGACAAACGCGGTTCATCACCACCAGATTTGGCAACGTGCTTGGATCAAACGGTTCTGTTATACCCCGGTTTAAGTCGCAAATAGAAAGCGGCGGCCCTGTAACCGTAACAGACCCTGAAATTACCCGCTTCTTTATGACCATCCCAGAGGCTGTTGACCTGGTAATGGAAGCTGCTTCGATGGGCAAAGGAGGGGAGATCTTTATATTTGATATGGGGCAACCTATTAAGATAAGAGATCTGGCCTGGAAAATGATACGCCTGGCAGGTCTGGTGCCGGATAAAGATATCCAGATAGTTTATACCGGCCTCAGACCAGGAGAGAAAATGTATGAGGAGCTTTTAAATAAAGAAGAGGCCACCATACCTACACACAACCCTAAAATAAAAATAGCCAAAGTTATTGTATACCCATTTTCACATGTTGAAAATGTAGTTAAAAATTTGCTTGTATTAAATAAGCAGGGCAACGAATATGATCTGGTAAAGATGATGAAAAGGATAGTTCCAGAATTTATAAGCAATAATTCTGAATATGAACAGCTAGACTTAAACGTCTCTAAGTAGATCTTATTAGTTAATTTGTAATTAATTTAATAACAAAAAGTTATTCTTGAGTTTAAGAAGTATATTAATTGCAAAATTTATAATTAAATTATTAATTATTAAAATATAATATCTATCTTGCAGAAGCCAAAGAGATGAGCTTTAAAGCAATCTTTTTGAGCTTTTGCAGGTGCGAAACTTTTCTATTAGCCAAATAACTTTAGTGTAACATTAATTATTTGACGATCCTCATCTATTACCAATTGGTATTTTAACCTTTACGTTTTCTTACTAATAAATCAAATTTTTAAGCTTATGCAACTACACGCAGGAGAAATCGTCGAACTTGCAGTCCGTCGGAAAGGGGTTAGTATCAGCGAACTATCCCGCAGGATGCACGTTAACAGGAGATCAATTTATAATTGGTTTCAGCAAAAAACATTGAAAATCGAGATCATTTGCGAAATTGGTTATATCATAGGATATGACTTCTCGCAGGATTTTCCGGAAGACTTTAGTCAGCAAGGTTTTGCTATTATGGAAAATCTGATCGAAGCTGGTAAACGAAATGCGTCGGACTCTACCCACTCTGTGCATTTCTGGATGACTAAATACATTTCGGTACTTGAAAAGTACAATGAACTGCTACAATCCATTGAAAATAACTCCTATAAATTTGAATCAATGGGAAGCGAACAGTATACTTAAAATTTACCTACCCCACCCTCCTTTTCCTAACTGAGTTAAGCTTTAACAGAAGCGTACCGGACTTCTTTTGGACCATTTTGAAAGAATAATTCTGGTGCAGTGGCTCTTTATTGCTGTTGCTTTTCAATCTCTAACACTTAAACAAATTACAATATCTTATGTGTGGCATAGTTGGTTACATTGGCTACAGGGATGCTATTCCTGTGCTTATTAAAGGACTTCGAAGGCTCGAATACCGTGGTTATGACAGCGCCGGTATCGCCGTAATTGAAGACAAGCTCAATATTTACAAAAGAAAAGGAAAAGTAAATGAGCTGAACGAGTTTTGTCATCAGGCAGAATTCAAAAGTAAGATTGGAATTGGGCATACCCGCTGGGCCACCCATGGTGCACCAAGTGATGTAAACTCGCATCCACATTTCTCGGGCAATAAAAAACTCGCTATTATTCATAATGGCATCTTTGAAAACTATCTTTCTATTAAAGAGGCGCTCATAGCTAAGGGACACGTATTTGAAAGTGATACAGATACCGAAGTGATGATCCATCTGATAGAGGAGATACAGCAGCGTGCGTCTCTTGGCCTGGAAGAGGCTGTGCGTGTGGCTTTGCGACAGGTAGTGGGCGCTTACGCTATTGTTATTATTAATGAAGACGATCCCGGCCAGCTCATTGCTGCAAAGAAGAGCAGTCCGCTGGTAATAGGAGTAGGTGAGGGTGAATATTTTATCGCATCCGACGCTACGCCTATAGTTGAGTATACTAAAAATATCATCTACCTCGATGACAATGAGATAGCCTATATCAACTATGATTCTATTAAGGTTGTTGATTTAAATAACGACGTTCATATACCTTATGTGCATGAACTGGAGCTTGAAATTGAGCTGATTGAAAAAGGTGGGTACGAGCACTTTATGCTGAAGGAGATATATGAACAACCGCGCTCTATCAGAGATAGCATGCGTGGCCGCATCTATCCGGAAGAGGGGAGGGTTGAGCTGGGCGGCCTTACAAAATATGCCGATAAACTTAAAGAGAGCAAAAGAATCGTCATCGTATCATGTGGCACATCGTGGCATGCTGCCCTCATCGGCGAGTATCTCATCGAAAAGTATGGAAAGATAGCTGTTGAGGTAGAATATGCCTCTGAGTTTAGGTACCGTAGCCCGGTAATAAGCGAAGATGATATTGTGATAGCGATATCACAGTCTGGCGAAACGGCCGATACGCTTGCAGCCATTGAACTGGCTAAATCAAAGGGTGCTACTATATTTGGTATTTGCAATGTTGTTGGGGCATCTATACCGCGCGCCAGCGATGCGGGGGTATATACCCATGCCGGACCGGAAATTGGCGTTGCCTCAACCAAAGCTTTCACTGCCCAGGTTGTGGTGCTTACACTACTGGCCCTGTACATTGCCCAACTTAAAGAAACGCTAACTGAAAGCAGGCTCAAAGCACTGCTGGATGAAGTGGAGCTGCTTCCAGAACTGGTTGAAGCCACCCTTAAATGTGATCAGAAGGTAAAGGAAATCTCTGAAATTATTAAGGACGCCCCAAATTGTATCTTTTTAGGTAGGGGATTTGCTTTCCCTGTTGCATTAGAAGGAGCGCTGAAATTAAAGGAGATCTCCTACATTCATGCTGAGGGGTATCCAGCTGCCGAAATGAAACACGGCCCTATAGCACTGATTGACGAAGAAATGCCGGTTGTTTTTATAGCAACCAACCATTCATCTTATGATAAGATCATCAGTAACATTCAGGAAGTGAAGGCACGCAGGGGTAAAGTAATTGCCATTGTATCCGATTGCGACGAGGCCGTGAAGAAGATGGTAGATTACTACATTGAAATACCGCATACCAATGAGCTCCTGGTGCCTGTGCTGGCCACCATACCGCTTCAATTGCTCGCGTATTATATAGCAGTAATGCGTGGTTGTAATGTAGACCAACCCCGCAACCTTGCAAAATCTGTTACAGTTGAATAATTATTCATCCAAAAATCTAACGCATCTTATCATGAAACGTTTTCTATTAAATATTTCATACCTGACAAACAAATTCAGGCAAATGACACTTATTATCGAGGCACTTCTTTTTATTCTCGGTCTTATTTTTATATCTTTCCTAATAATGATGAAATTGTGATGTTAACCATTTACTTTTTTGTAAATTGTGTCATGATAACGCTTTGAGAAATGTTGTTTATATTTTCTTACGTTCTCCATACATCAAAATATCCTTAACAGGGTGCGGCTATTTTATGGTGGCCGCATCCTAGCTGTTCTCGTTTAACTACTATATATTGTTTGCTTATCACACTTATTGAAATTTTTATGCGATCCAAAATTATCGATAAAGCCGCACCTGAACTTAAACATAATGAAACGCGTTCTGCCATGATGGCTTATTGGGATAGAAACTTAATTTGTCGTTTCGCTAACTGGGCCTACTTAGACTGGATGGGCCGTTCGCCGGCTGAAATGATTGATAAGCTGTCGCTCAGGGACATGTTGGGGGCAACAACTTTTAAGAAAAATGTCCCTTTTATTGAAGGTGTATTACGTGGCAAATCTCAGATATTTACACGTTTACTGGTTACCGCGTCCGGCGATTTGAAAAATACGGTATCCGCTTATTATCCCGACATCCAGCATAATGTTGTGGTTGGCTTTTACGCCCACATTGTGGATATCTCTGATCTTGATACCCTGGAAGTAGAGAAGATCTTGTACCAGGTGCAATCGAGGTCAAGTATTGCTGCGATGGTTAATGAAAATGGGGGCGCAGATATTTCGCCCTTTTCCGGCGATTCAAAGATGGAAAAAGTTGCAGAAACATTGAAAGCTAATATACTCAATAAGTTTCCAGGACTTAACCAATTGGCTAAAATACATTGCGTTTCTGTTTCAAAGCTAAAACGCGACTTTAAAACAATTTATCATTTATCGCCGCACGCGTACTATCGCAATCTGCAAATGGAATTTGCCGATTATTACATGAGCAATACCAAATGCTCCAAGAAAGAGGTTGCGGCTATGCTTGATTTTTCAAACCCGGCAAACTTTTATTCCTTGTTTAAGAAATATCGTACCCGGGCTACTGTCAATCATAACTAAATGAAGTTGGCAATACGATCTATTTTAAATTGAAGATAATGGCTGTCATTAATTCGGATTCCGAATGGGCGGCCATTTTTTAATATTATCCGGTCGCTTGTTTCTACCAGGTCGGGGTCTGCGGTGTTAAATAAAGAAACTTTGGCTTCTTTGATAAGGTAGGTGGCACCGCCGTAAATAAACCGGCCGCCGTGGTAAAAATCCTGGCTTCTAATAATATTCATCACATCCTTCACCGGTGTATTTTCATTAATCTCCAGCATTGAGGCCGTTATTGGAGGATAATAGCTCTCACTGTTATTCGCTATAGTTTCGTAATCAGGGTCTTCCATATACCGGGCAAGGTCTGTAAGCAGGTTGGGTATTTGCTCAGCAGCAGATTGCCTTAACGCCATTTCGCCCATCCAGAAATAGTAAGGGACTGATTTGCGCGAGATGATCACTCCTTCGTCAATTTTGAGCACGGCTTTGTGAAGGCTTATTCCTACTCTTTTTTCGCCCCGCATGGTTGCATGGAACGTACTATTGCGCCCTTTGTAACTGGGTAAGAAACCTAAATGGATGTTATACACGTTAAAGTTATCCAATATGTCTTCTTTCAGAATCATGCCGAAAATGAACATGATAGCAAAATCAAACTTGTTGCGGTTTTGTTCCAACGCCTGCTTTAAGTCGCTATAGTTGTTGATCTCAAATATTGGCACGTCTCGCAAATAACAGCAGGTTAGCAACTCTTCATCAATCATCGATCGCTGACAGATTACCCCCACAACGTTATACTCCGGATGGCAATTGATATAGTCGCAGCCCCTGCCACTTGATCCAATGTAGATTACATTATATGTCATTGGAGGTATTATTTCTTTAATTATTGTTTAATAAATAAATCTCCTATAAAAATACGACGCACCGCGCTTTAAAAGGAGCGGTTATTGGGAATGTGTAATGTTTTGTGAAAACTGTGATAAAGTTTCCCGCTTTTTGGATGATGTTGCTGTGCTATTCTGCCAATTTGAAAAATTAACTAACGGGAAAAATTGTGTGAAATAACGCATGAAAGATTTACGGTGTTTTCACACTCTGTTATACACTCCTCAATTTTGGAAAAAATTTTGTCACTATTAGTTTAAATTTAAGATTCAGTTACTCGGGGCTCTTAAATTTAAAACTGATGTGTAATTTTTTTTACCGGCAATTAATAATTGGAGCATTAACAGTACTGTTTATCTGCACGGTAAATTCACAGTGTTTTGCAAATAATAATATAGATAAAAAAATATATATTACTTTTTACGCCTCCGCAAATATTCAAAAGGCCGCCTCTGGCGATACGATAGCTTACCAGGGTTTGCCGGTAATTTGTGCAGGAAGCCAGTTGCAGCTGTCGCTCCAAAACGCTCAGCAAGGCAGCAGTATTAAATGGTTTAAGGATGGGAACCTTATCCCGGGCGCAAACGCTTTCACCTATCCAGCAACAGTAGCCGGTACTTATAGTGCAACTGTTACTTTTAACGGATCTGTTTATACTTATCCGTCGTTGCGGGTTACTGCGGCAAGCAATCCCGTTGCCAGTTTTACTTTTCCGCCGGGCATACCCTGCTCGGCAGATGCGGTGCAGTTCACCAGTACCTCAACTGGTGGCAGCTTAACCTATCTCTGGAATTTTGGAGATCCTAATTCAAAGAAATCTAATACGTCTACGCTGGCTAATCCCAGTCATACATTTGTAGGCACGGTGGGAAATGGTACACAAACTTTTACGGTTACGCTCACTGTAACCAACAAATACGGATGTAACAATACGTTTAAAAGCACGGTAACATTGTTACAGGCACCTGATACCAACCTCGGCGGCGAGGGCTCCACCATTTATGAGGGACTTACCTATTTTGTAAGCTGCACTAACCAGCCCACCAAGTTTACCTTTATTAATACTTCAACTACCAAAAACCTCAAGTATAACCTTTACTGGGGCGATGGCACGGGCCAAACTACCGTTAGCAGTTTCAGTAGTATTACTCATACTTACCGGGTAGGTTCCTATAACTTGTTCTATACTGTTTATGGAGCAAACGGCTGCAGCATTACGCATAAGTATCACATTTTTGTTGGTACGTCACCCAAAATAGCATTTGCACCTGCGGCAACAACATCTTTTTGTACCGGCTCAAGCACGGTATTTAAAATTGTAAATGCGACCAACAATACGCCCGGCACCACCTACACCGTGGCTTATACCGATGGTACCGTTAATACCTACGGTAGTGCCAGTACCTCAGTACTACCCCCAGATACCATTATGCATACCTTTAATAAGAATTCCGTCGGTAAAACCACTGTTAAAAATGGGAAATCGATCACTAACGGCTATGGTGTAATTATTACCGCACAGAACCCATGCGGTACAATGGCCGATACCATAGCGCCCATATATGTATCAGATATACCTAATATTAAACTCACCCTGTTGGATCAGCCCATTACCTGTGTTGGCAACCAGGTCCGTTTCAAAAATGAAAGCGATTCTGCCTTTTTTGCGTCAGCTACCGGAGCTGGGGTAGACAAATTTGTATGGAAGATAACGCCCGCTGCAGGTTTTACTACAGATACCAGGAGCCTGGGCTCTTATCTCAACCTCGCTGATCCTAACTCCTGGACCTCCGGGACAAAAAATCTCAAGATCACCTTTACCGCGCCGGGCACATACCACGTTACCCTTATTACAGGCAACAATAGTTGTGGCGTTGATTCTGCGTCTAAGTTGATCTGTGTTAATGCAGCGCCTACGGCTTCCTTTGATCTGGATAATATTGCCGGATGTACCCCTTTGATAGTCTCAGCCAAAAACACGTCAAACGCCCCAACTTGCGGCAATCACTCCTTTAACTGGACCATTACCTATACCCCAGATGCCTGTGCTGTTGCCGGTACCGGTCAATATACCTTTCTTAATAATACTACCGCCAAGTCAGCCAATCCGCAATTTCAGTTTGCTGATCCCGGCGTTTATACTCTTACATTAACTCATACCGATTCACTTGGCTCTTGCTCGGCCGCTGTATTCTCTAAAACCGTTACTGTTTTTTCTCCAGCTGCAGTACGGATCAATAGTCCGGCGCAAGTTTATGTGGGGCAGCCGTTTCGGCCGCAAGGTATTGTGAATGTGTGTGATGAGGCGACCGGTCTTACTTACCTCTGGACCTTCAATGGTGCCAATTATCAAACTTCAACTTTATCAAATCCTGATTCTGTTTCTTATGCTAATGTGGGGCAATACCTTATCGCGCTGGCGGTAACCAATAGCTGCGGTACCACTACAGTTTACAAAAACGTAAATGTGGTTTTAAAACCTCTGCTCTATATCCCCAATACCATCACACCCAATAATGATGGCATTAACGATACCTGGAACATTAAGGGGCTTGAAGATGAGCCTGTTCTGGTACAAATATTTAACCGGTACGGATCGTTGCTTTTTGAGCGACAAGGCCTTTATCAGCCCTGGGATGGTACCTATCTAAATTCCAGGTTGCCCACCGGCGTTTACTATTATGTGATCCAAACCCTTAAAACTAAACGCAGGTTCAGCGGCGCCGTTACCTTAATCTATTAATTGGGCTTTTTGGGTACGTGTAAAAGATGGATTATCAATTTTTAATTACTGCGTATTAATTTAATTTGGCTGCGCGAGACAGTTGCCTAACTTATTGGTAAGGCTATTGGTCTTTATTTATTTTTTTAAACGCTTAACTTTACTTTATACAGCAATAATTATGAAAGCATTTTTAGGAATGGGCCTGTTGGGCTCAAACTTTGTTCGCGCCATGCTAAAAAAAGGAGAGCAGGTGCAAGTATGGAACCGTACAACCAGTAAAGCAAAAGCGCTTGAAGCCAACGGCGCTAAAGCCTTTGACCGCGCTGCTGACGCTGTAAAGGGCGCGGATGTGATCCATGTTACACTTAAGGACGATGCGACGGTGGATGAGGTACTTGCGGCTGCAGAACAAGGATTAGGCAAGGGTGCTATTATTGTAGATCACACCACTACTTCTGCCGAAGGCGCTAAAAAGCGTACAGCTGATTGGAAAGCTAAAGGCATCACCTATCTGCACGCGCCAGTTTTTATGGGCCCTGCTAATGCGCTGGACAGCACGGGGTATATGCTTGTGTCTGGCGATCAGGAGGTGATCAAAAAAATGGAAAGCCAGCTTTCACAAATGACCGGTAAGCTGATCAATTTCGGTACCGAGGAGGGAAAGGCTGCCGGAATGAAACTGGTGGGTAACCTGTTCCTGCTTTCGCTCACCGCCGGCCTAGCCGACACCTTGGGCATTGCCAAAGCCCATCATATTACCCCAACAGATATACTTGAACTATTTGGCACTTGGAACCCCGGAGCCATGATGCCTGCACGTTTGAAACGCATTACCGAAGGAAATTTCAGCAAGCCATCATGGGAACTTAGCATGGCGCGTAAAGATGCCGGACTCATGATCTCCGCCGCGCAGAATGCAGGTATTGAGTTAGCAGTTATTCCTGCGGTTGCGAATGTTATGGATAAATGGATAGCGCAGGGCCATGGTAACGACGACTGGAGTATCATCGCCAAAGACAACTTGCCCTAGGCCATTCGCGCCGTACGTTGAAATACATACAGAGGATGCTGTTATGCCTGTAATATGGCATAAAGTCTAAAAGAAAAGCAGGACCGCTATTAGCTGCCCTGCTTTTCTTTTAGATTTTATTAAGATTTTCTGATAATATTAGTAATAATACCTGCGTGCGTGGCTGTAGCCACCGTCACGATAAGCAGTATGGTAATTACTATATTCAGCCCGACGATAGCCAGTGTTATAGCCCCTGCCATAGCTGGTATTATACGCTCTGTGATAACCGGTCTCGTAACCACGGTCATAAGCTGCTTCGCGGCGTTCTACATTTCTCTCGTGTTCGTTTCCAATAACATAGCCTCCTCCTGCACCAATTGCAGCACCAATTATAGCACCCCCTACGTTGTGGCCCAATAGCCCACCTAATACTGCGCCACCTGCTCCACCAATTAAAGCATCTTTAGCCCGGGAGCTCATTCTTATATTTTGAGCTTGTACATTAACATTCATTGCAAGTACACCTATCATCAAGCCTATAGCAAAAATTAACTTTTTCATATCCTTTATTTTTAGGTTATTTTAAATATTGGATAATGTATTTTAGTTAAGGTTTAATTTCGGGTCGATAATTTTTTAAATCCATTGAGGAAGCTTGAATGCTAGGCCTTTGGCAGGGCTATAGTTGTTTAAGTGGCAGGGTAAAATAGAAGGTAGAGCCTTTGTCTTCCTCGCTTTCCACCCAAAGTTGGCCATGATGCTCTTCAATGATCTGTTTACATATGTATAAACCTACACCTACGCCCTGAAAGCGTTCCTGTATCTTATGGCTGCGGTAAAACCGGTCGAATATGCGCTTTTGGTCGGCAGGATCAATACCAACGCCTGCATCCGTTATAGCCACTTCCACCTGTTCCCCGGTTTGCCTTATAGCCAGCAACACTTTTTGTGCCTTGGGCGAAAACTTAATTGCGTTGCTGAGTAAATGGATCACAACTTGTTGTAGCCTGGAGAAATCGCCCTCCATGCTTACATCCGGAACATTGGTTACTTCAATCTGATGGGATGACATGCGTTCCTGTATATCCTGTACAGCTTCGGTAATCAAATCGTTAAGGCTAAATACGGTAATATTGAGTTGAATGGTGCCCGATTGTATCCGCGCAACATCCAGCAAGTCGTTAATCAATTTATCCAGGCGTTCAATGGCTTTAATGGTGCTGTTTAACGACACCGTATAAGTATCATCATTATTGCGCATGGCTTTGCGCTGCATCAGCTGCACATTGCCCTTGATGGTAGTGAGCGGCGTTTTCATTTCGTGGCTTGCAATGCTTATAAAGTCTTCCTTGCGGCGCTCAATTTCCTGTTGCTCGGTTAAATCCTCTATGGCCAGTAAAATACGGTTAAGATATTTCCCCTTCAACGTAATTTGCCGCGCATTAACCACCAGCGATTTTTTACCTATCTCTTTAAATTCGTTCTCAATTTGAAATCCTTCAAAGGGATTGTTCGCCGGTAAAACGTGTTTAAGCAGATCCCTCAGTTCGGCGATGTTCCACTGGCCGTCGCCAATTTCAAACAGCTCCAGGCCAATCACTTCCTGGTCCGTTACATCAAAAAACCGGCAGAAATGTTCGTTTACACTCAGTATCTTCAGGTCTTCATCGAGTACAACCAGGCTTTCTCTCACTGTCTCTACAATACTCGTCATGTACTCCTCGCTCTCTTCAAGTTCTCGCGTGCGTATATGTACACGTTCCTCGAGCGAGTCCCTTTCTTGTTGTAGTTCCAGTTCTGTGGTTTTACGTTGCGTAATATCGTTTTGTATCCCGATGAAATGGGTAATTGTCCCAGCATCGTTCTTTACCGGTGATAGTACCAGCTCATTCCAGAAAAGGGTGCCGTCTTTACGGTAATTTTTGAGCTGTACTATACATTCCTTGCCATCTTCAACCGCTTTTTTGATGATCTGCTTCTCCGGCTGATCCCTATCGTTTCCTTGCAAAAAGCGACAGTTTTTTCCAATTATTTCTTCTTTAGAATATCCCGAAAGCTTTTCGAAAGCGTAATTACAATATATGATCGGCTCATCCGGTAGCGAATGATCTGTGATGACCACACCGTTGCAGGTGGCATTAACGGCAGCCGCAAAAAGAGAAAGGTCGATCTGTTGTTTTGGTGACTTTTTTTCCGGGATACTCATTTAAAATTTCTGCGACTGTTAGTAAGCAAAATAAAAATAGTTGAATCTCAGGGCTATTAACAACGCTTCAACAGGATGGTTTTGAATTTTGTATTTGGGTAAAATCTATAAATTACTTGTGATATGGGCGTTTTATTAATTCCGGCCTTGAGAGGATTTCTTGTTGGTGTTATCACGTGGTAACACTAACAAGGGCGAGAGAAGAATTTTGTGATGTGGTAATATTTATAAGTTACTTGTATTGATGGACCGTTTTATTATTACCATGTTGAGAGGAGAAATCTTAAAGAAAATCAAGTCATGCAGAATTTATTTCGGCACCCCACATGCATGGTAATCGGTCTTATGGGATCCCGAAACAAGTTCGGGATGACCGTAGGGGAGTATATTGAAATCAGTCCTGAGTAATCCTTTCAGTATGTCGCACAATTTTGTAAGGGACGAAGCAATCTTTAAACTGCTCAAGAAGAACTTTTAAAGATTGCTTCGCGCCCTCTAGTTTCGAATAGCCTTACTTCCTTCTTCCCGCCCGTTGGTCCAGATCTGTTACCTGGATGGTCATCATCCGGCCAACAGGCTGGTTGCCGCGATAGGTGATTACACGCAGCATGGCTGCGTCTTTAGGAATCACTAATGGAGAAACATACTTAGCGTAATGGTTGTCCGGGAAAGAGTTATCCCAGGTATAGTATATATCTAATCCCTGTACTTCTGTAGAAAGGTTCACTTGTACCTGGCCACCCGGTGCTGGCGTTGTGGTTATAATAGGATCATAGGCCGCCGGCGAGTACTTAATATCGGCTTCTTTAAAACGCTCAAAGTGTTGCTCTGTCCGGCTAAAAAAGTCGTTCCAATTTTTGAGGTTCTTCGGTGTCCACAGGTCTTCGGCAATGGCAAAAGCGCGTGGGTAAGTCATGTATTCCGCATGGCGCATATTATACACTTGTTCGGTCCATAAATTGGCCTGGCCGCCTTTGATATAATGTACATCCACGCTATCAGGCACTGGTTCAAACGAATAAGCTTTTGACAGCCTGAGCGTTGCGTAAACGCGCGGCTCCATAGCCGGATCGCCGTTCATGTAGTCGAGATAAGCATACGTGGTAGGGCTCATCACTACATCGTGCTTCATTTTGGCAGCTGCAGTACCGCCTTCCATTCCACGCCAGCTCATCACGGCCGCATCAGGTGCAAGTCCGCCTTCCAGTATCTCGTCCCAACCCATAAATTTCTTCCCTTTCGATTCAACAATCTTTTCTACGCGTTTCTCGAAATAGCTTTGAACCTCTTCCAGCGTTTTAAGATTCTCGCGCTGCATCAATGCCTTTACAGAATCACTTTGCGCCCAGAAGTTTTTGGCGCACTCGTCGCCGCCCATGTGTATATAAGGGAATGGGAACAGTTGCGCCACTTCGGTAAGTACTTTGTCCAGAAAGGTGTAGGTTTTTTCGCTTGCGGGGCATAGCGTATTATCAACCAAAGCCACTGCGGGCTTCTTGGTCCAATCCATGATAGCCTCGCCCGAGCGCACATGATAATTTTCTGCTCCCGGTGTGCATGAAAGTTCGGGATAGGCTACTACAGCAGCCAAACTGTGTCCGGGCACATCAATCTCTGGCAGAATATTTACAAAGTTGTCTTTAGCGTATTGTACCAGTTCTTTGATGTCCTCCTGGGTGTAAAAGCCACCGTAGTTGCGGGGCTCATCGGGGGTAGGAGGGCTAAAGGTTCCAAAGTAGCCCACTTTATAAACCCGCCATGCGCCAACCTGTGTAAGCTTGGGTAGGCTTTTAATTTCAATGCGCCATCCTTCGTCATCGGTAAGGTGCATGTGTAGCAGATTGAATTTGTAACGCACCATATAATCGATATACTGCTTTACCTCTTCTTTGGTAAAGAAATGGCGGGAAACGTCAAACATCAGTCCCCGCCATTCAAACCGTGGATAGTCTGTAATGGTAACACAGGGAAGCTGCCAGCTGCGTACAACACGTTGATGGCTTTCTATTTCTTTAGGGAAAAGCTGCAGCAATGTTTGTACCCCATAGAATAAACCTCCGGGCTGGTTTGCTGTAATGAGTATGTGCTTTGGCGTTACCGATAAATGGTAGCCTTCTTTACCGAGCACCGTATCTGCAACCTTATTTAAAGCAAGTTTAATAGTATAGGCAGTAGAAGTGCGCTGCGGGAAAGAGACTCCTGTGGCAGCCATTCTTTTTTCTAAGTAATTGATTACAGGCGCAATTTCTGCTTGTGCAGGAGTTGCAATAACTACTGTTTTGGGCAATACAAACTGGCCGGCGTCTTGCTGCAAGTGCACGGGCTGCGGGATGATTGCTATTTTAGAGGGCTGTGCAAATGAGGCAGCAATGGCACAGCAGAAAGAGATCAGTAATGTTAGTTGTTTCATAGTGAAGTTACATTTGGTGTTGAGGATTTAACGCAAATTAAACTTCAGAAATTAAAAGGCAAAATCAGCGGAGCAAAAAAGAAGATGAAAGCTTGTAGCGTGACAAAAATTTCAGGTAGGGGAAAGAGGAAAGCGTAATGAGATAGAGGCTCCGCACCCGCTATTGAACAGATGCGGAGTATCTAATATACTTTTCGGCTTATTTATTTTTTGTTTGAACGACTATAATGTTCGCCTTGGGAGCCGGTTTCATGCCATCGCCCAGAAAGAAGCTGGTATAAGGTGGCTGGTTGTAGCCTACGTTTTGCCAGGCAATACTTAACCGGTATTCGGGGTCGTGCATTAAGGTGCGGAATCTGTATTTGGTTGGGATGGTAGTAGAGTAGATACGCAGGCTTTGATTATCGTCGCTGCGCAAGATCACCTCCTCGCGCCAGTCGCCAAAAATGTCGGCGCTCAGGGCGGGCGTAGCCTTGCTGCCGTTGTTGGATAGGGTACCTGTTGCAGTGAAAATGTTATTCAGCGTTCCGTTATTGTAGTCCCACTTGTAAATTTTATTGCCATCAAGCAATTCGCGCAGCAAGTCACCATCCCACCAAATGGCAAAGTTAACTGAGCGTGGCGATGGACCGATCTTTTCGCCTTTGCAGGTTCTCAATCCCTCAGAACCTCCCCAGTTCTCCACACCGGGATAACGCGGATCAATATCTGCTGAAAGGCCACGGCCTACATCTTTATCCATGTCACCTGTCCAGAGTATCTCACCTGTACGCGCATCAAAAAATGCGGTTCCGGGTCCTTTGGTGTTGTCTTCGATTTCATGTATGCCAAAGGCTTCAAGTCCGGGGCGGGATGGATCGAGATCACTCACATGAACGGCATCGCCATGGCGAAGGCCGGTAGTATATAAGCCCTTGCCATTGTCGTCAACACACATGGAGCCGTATACAATTTCGTCCTTTCCATCACCATCCACGTCCGCTACTGCTAAATTGTGGTTCCCCATTCCAGAGTAGGGGTTGGCGCTATCTTTCGTATCGAAAACCCAGCGGGAGGTAAGCTTGCCTTCGCGCCAGTCCCAGGCGGCAAGTACCGTGCGCCCGTAGTAGCCCCGGCACATCACCACGCTGGGATGTTTACCGTCGAGGTAGGCAATGCAGGCCAGGAAACGGTCTACCCGGTTGCCATAATTGTCATTACCACCGTTACCACCACGGCCGCCCCATTTGCTGATGTCGCCGCGAGCGGGAATATAATCGGTTGTAGCCAGTGCTGCGCCTGTGCGGCCGTCGAAAACGGTAAAGTATTCCGGACCACTCAAAATCCGGCCCTGGCTGTTAGCGTAGTGCTTTGTGGAGTCGCCAATTACTTTTCCTTTGCCATCAATAGTGCCGTCGGCTGTTTTGCAGGCAACTTCAGCTCTGCCGTCGCCATCAAGGTCATACACCACAAACTGCGTATAATGTGCACCCTCCCTGATGTTTTTGCCCAGATTAATTTGCCATAAAAAAGTACCGTCTAATTTGTATGCCTGTAATATCGGTGCGTCGGTAAAGCCGGATTGTGAATTATCACGTCCTTTGCCGGTCTGATGTACCACAAGCTCGTATTCATCATCGCCATCCAGGTCACCTACAGAAACGTCATTAGGTGTATAGCCGGCAGGCGTATGTAATGGAATATTTAAGTATTGGTTGGCGGCGCTACTGGCCTTTAAGGTATATGGTTTGTCTGCGTTTAATTCTTTACCGTTAACAACCGGTTTAACAAACCAGGTGTTATCAATGGAGTTATCCACGCCTTCTTCGGTAAAGTTGGTTCCATCTGCAATAGGCTGTGGGTTTAGTTTTACGGCGGCTTTGTTTGGTTGCAGATGGTAAAGATTATAAGCAATGTTATCAGGCTCGGTGCCTAACATGCGCCAGCTTAAAAATACCTTGCCATTTCCCTCATTAACGGCGATCAGACCCCGATCAAGATTTTCCATTTGCCGTTGGGCAAAGGCCCCAAGGCAGGGTAGAAGAAGTAATGTAATAAAGCAATATTTTTTCATGGGTTGAATAGTCGGTTAAAAACTAAGCAAAAAAACAAACCTGCCTTTGGTCACTCGACTTAAAGGCAGGTTTGATAGAAACATGGATATATTTTACTTTAATGTTTACAGTTTAAACGGCAAGTACCAGTTAGCCGGATTCATCAATTTAGCCTGTACGGTAGAAGCATTTGGGTTACCATCGCGCAAAAGCTTTTGATAAATCTTATTGGCCAGGAAGCTTGGATCGTTTCTGCGGAGGGCAATTCTTTCTAAATCACCCCAGCGTTGTCCTTCATAAGCCAGCTCAAGGCCTGCTTCGTCAATTATCGCATTTTCCATACCTGTCATGTCGTTCTCCAGGCCGGCATCGAGAGCAGGAAGGCTGGCCCTGGTGCGTGTGCCAATTTGCTGGTACCATGGCGCACGGTATCTCGGTGTCTCACCGTTCCTTGCGTCAAAATCATAAGGTGCAGGGTATTTGGTCTGCATAGTATTTGTTACATCGGCCGGTACTGATCCGTCCGGGTTAAGATCTGTGAAAACAGCTTGTATACCCCTGTTAACAAAGGCGTAGGCTAACTTGCTATAGCCGTCCCGGTTTGCCGCTTCGGCAAAGCGAAGGTTTAGCGTCGCTGCTCGGTACAGGAACCAACGGCCTGTCTTTTGCAAAGGGTTTGTTGGTGTAAAGGTAACCGGATCAAGGTAAGTATACAGATATTTCATAATTACCGGCTGACCATCCAGGTAGCGGACGGTAAACCGGCCGCGCTGATCATATGGGAAACCGTTACTTTGCGTTTGCGAGTTCCAGTTGTCCAGGGCGAGCTGAGACGGTTTTACCAGATAGCGGCCACCCCGATTAGAGAAAAGATCGATAAATGGATCCTGAGGAAGAAAGCTTTTATCAAAGTTCATCATCCAGATCCACTCATAACTAAACATAGAGTCTTCCGGGCGGGCAAACATAGCTCGCCACCCTTGTGTGTTGTTGTCAACCAGCGCGTTAATATCCTGTCCGCGATAACGAATATAATCGACACCATTGTCGTTATTGGTGGTTACATCGCCATAAGGAATTTTATACATAGAGTAATAGCCGGTAGAGCCAGAAGAGAGGGTATTTGTGCCAGTTTCTAACACATTGCGGTAGCTTGTTGCAGCCGAAGTATAATTGCCCTTCCACAAATATAAATCACCGAGTAAACATCTCTTATTGATAAAGAAGTAGCTGGTGTTATAACCGTCAACGTTCGTGATCAGCGAGGTATTGGTAGCCCCGGTGATTGCGGTGGTTGTGCTATATGGGTCGAGATAGGGTAAATTGGCTACCACGTTGATCAGCTTATCGAGCAACTGATTAAAAGGTATGCGTGGATACTTGTTCGTATCTTTCAGGTCGTCAACGCTTGCGAGGGCATCGGTAACATAAGGCACCGAACCCCAGTGTATACCCAACTGTAAATACAGCCAGGAGCGGAGGGAGGCAATATCAGAATATCGTTGTGCATAATCAGTAGAGGTCATTTTCTTCTGAGCCACCATGATGTCGAAATTCTTAAGCGCATCATTACAGTTCAAAATCAAACTGTAAAACGGCCGCGGATCTGCCCATGGATTATCTGCCGAAACATTGTGCGAGCTTATCTCCTGAAGATATCTATCAGCGTTGGGTGTCACGTCCATTAAATCTGCCCGCAGCTCATTCAGTATCACATATTGTTCGGCAAGGTTCAAAAATTTACCGTAGATGCCCAATACAGCCGCGTTGGCATCATAAACATTTCTATAGTTATCGGTGATATCTACCTGGTCCTTTGGTTTTACATCAAATGCCTTTCTGCATGAGAAGGTGAGCAGACTTAGGCTCGATAAGCAAATACCGGCAAATACTTTTGGTATAAATCTTTTCATAATCAATAATTCCTTCATAATTAAATTCCTAATCGTACACCTAATTGTACCGTTTTAATCTGCGGCTCCAGGCCTGCGTCTATACCCTGATAGAGGATGTTATCGCCTGCGCTAAACTCAGGGTCATAGCCCATGTATTTGGTAAATGTTAGCAGGTTGTTGCCGGTAGCATAGGCTTTGATGTATTTAAAGAATTTATTTTTAACCGGGAAATCGTAGCTTACGGTAATGGTTCTGAGTCTCAGGTAAGAACCGTCCTCAATCCAGCGGTCAGAGAAACGTGAGTTGCCGGTTGGGTCGCCGTAAACAGCTCTTGGTATATTGGTTACCTGTCCATCGGCTCTCCAACGGTTCAGCACAGCATCGGTTTGGTTATACGGACTGTTTTCAGACTCAAGGATACGGCGGGTGTAGTTATATAGCTGGTTGCCGTAAACAAAAGTGATTAGTGCGCTTGCAGTAAATCTTTTGTAGGTAACGGATGTAGTGATACCACCGGTAAATTTAGGATTAGGGTTGCCAATTACCTGCATATCCTGACTGTCAATCACCTTGTCGCCGTTAACATCTACAAATCTCATGTCACCACCTTTAAGCGGGATCAGGCTGCCTGAAGAGGTACGCACGGATAAGCCAGCGCTGGCAGCTTCTGCATCTGATCTGTAAACACCGTTGGTTTTGTAGCCGTAGAACATATTAGCCGGTAAACCAACCTGGGTTAATATGGTAGCGCCGGCATAGCTGCTTAACATGCTGTTACCCGGGAACTTAGTCACCTTATTACGGTAGCTGCTGATGTTAAAGCCGAGGTCCCATTTTAAATTTGATTTATTAATAATACGGCCGTTAACACCTAATTCTGCACCGATATTCTGCATGGCGCCATCGTTATACACGGCGTACTGAAAGCCTGAGATTGCCGGGGTTGGGTCATAGGTGATCATTTTTGATGTGGTATTTTTAAACACATCAGCAGTGATGGTAAGGCGTTCTTTCAGTAAAGACGCATCAAGGCCTATGTCCAATTTTTTGTTTACTTCCCATTGGAGTGATGAATTGCCGATATTACCTCTAACCAAACCCTCCATTCCCAGTAAGTTTTGTGAAACATAGTATTGGCGGGCAGCATAGTTGCCAATATCATCATTACCGGTAAGGCCATAGCTGGCTCTTAGTTTCAGTAATTCGATAAAGTTTACGTTCGACATAAATTTCTCTGATGAGATTACCCAGCCTGCAGCCACTGAAGGCAGAACGGCCAATTTGTTGCCGCCTACAGTTGGCGCATTAGGTACTGTTGTACCAAAGCGGGAAGAGGCGTCAACGGCCATGTTGTAGCTCAGTAGGTATTTATGCATCAGCTGATAGTCGGCAGTAAGGTAGTTGTTGAGCCAGTGGTACTCACCAATATTACCGCCTGCAGCTCTCAATGTAGACACGCCTGTACCTACAGTAACCAACTGGTCAAATGCTGAGTTGTAACCAAGCGCGTAATTATCATTAACCTGGGTTTGATCATAACGAGCACCTATGCTGGCGGTAAAGTGATGAATACGGCTAAATACCCTGTCGTAAGTTACACGGGTGTCGTTGTATAGCGTATACAAGCGTTGTACGCGGCTACCCATACGACTATCGCCGATGGCATTGTTCAAGGTGTCGTTAACTATACCTGCACGTGGTATAAAAGTGTTTTCACGCACTTTATCAGAGGTAACGCCAATGAGGGTCTGTGCAGTGAGTGATTTGTTGATCTGGTAGCGGAAGGTGATACCACCGAAAAAGCGATAGTTCTTATTCACTGCCTGCACATTGTCAGCAATGGCAGTGGGGTTACTTACGCCAAAGATGTCAGAATCGCTCAGGTTGGGTGATTCAATGCCCTGGCTGTTAACCGCGTGCGGTTGCAGGATAGGGGCCTTGATCAGCGCTGTATAAATGGGATTGGTTTTAGGATAAACACCCTGATCACGCAGATCTTGCTGATTGTAAGTAAACGCAAAATTAGCCGAGATGGTAAAATGCTTACTCAGGTTGAGGTCTGCGTTAAAACGGGTATTGTATTTTTTGAGGTCGGTGTTGGTGCTAATTCCGTTATTGCCGCCGTAACCCATGGAAAGGGCATATTTTGCAATATTATCACCACCGGTTACCTTCAGGTTATAGTTCTGGCTAAAACCGTTTTTAAATACTTGCTTTTGCCAGTTGGTATTGTTATGGTAGTTGTAATAATCGGCATTTGAGGTATTGTCGATCATATAGGGTTGCGCTGCGATCTGATCGGCAGTCATGCCGCTGGTTTTTAGTACATCAGAAAGATAAATGCGATAATCAGATGCCGACATTACCGGGTAGTACATGCTCGAAGGCATATAATTATAGCCGCTGTATACACCGAAATCGATCTTGGTGGCTAAATCTGAAGGGTGATTAGTCGTTATCAGGATAACGCCGTTGGCACCTTTGGTACCGTACATGGAGGCTGCATCTTTAATAACGGTGATGTTGCTAATATCTTTCAGATCGATATCGGCCAGCGCATTGGTGATATGACCACCAATAAGCGAGCTGCCATAATGATTATTATCATAAATCATCCCGTCAACCACTACCAACGGTGCATTGGTACCATATAAGGAGTTGTAGCCGCGCAGAAAAAGATTTGCACCAATATTAGGCGTTCCTGAGCGTCTGATGGCATTAAGGCCGGCCACTTTTCCCTGTAAATAAGTATCCGGAGTTTCTGAAGCTGTTTCCCATGAACCACTCGTACTGATCGCGGTAACTGAATTGACAAGTTGATTAATAGGTGTATTTTTCACCGGCATCTGAGCTACATCATATACCGAGTTATAAGAATCTTCAAATATTAGAATGTCTGCAAGTTTATGGCGTCCTTTAAGCGGAACCTCCTTAAGTTGGTATCCCTGTCCGGAAAGCGTTAATACTGCGTTATAGTTAGGTACATTGATAGTAAACCGCCCGCGGTCGTCAGAAATGGCAGCCGAAAATTCAAATACACCGATGTTGATACCAGCAACGGGTTTACCGGTTGCTGCGTCTTTTACAACACCACTTATTTTAGGCGCTTTAGCGCGAGCAATTGAATCGGCCCTGTATCTGGATAAGCTATCGGCTTGCTGGGCGGCCGCTTTAAAGCCCCAAAGCAGGCCAAACACCAGTAAAATATAAAGTTTTTTCGTAAATAATTGCATAGTAAGGATGGAGGTTATTGTAATACAGGAACCAGTTTTACATAATCAAGGGTTAAGCTGTTGGTACCGGCTGTGGTACTGTTGGCGCCAATCAAAAACATGCTCATATAGCCATACCTCGTCATCGTATAATTGCCCAACTGTGTTTCGGTATATACATTAGGAGGTACCGAAGTATAGGGGAACGTGGCGTTTGTAGGGCTGCCGAACGAAAGCTGTTGTGATATGGCTGTGGTTTGAATATCATTAACCGCTCTCCAGGATACGGTGTACTGGCATGAATAAAGTTTGTTGAGGTTATACGCCGCAAAAAACTTGGCAGGTAATGCACCGTTAGAGCCTGTTCCGGAGATAAAGATGTCATTGAAAATTTGACCCTGATTGTCTTTTTTCACCCTGAAAAAGATATCACCGCCTTTGTCCGTTCTTGAAAAATAGCTCGGATTTTCGCCCTGGATATAGATAGGGGTAATCTTGTCTGCAAGGTTAAAGTTTACACTGCTCATTACATACACAATTCCATTGCTGGCATTGTAGGTTTGAACAATTGCAGCTTTGTTGATCGGAACATTAACATTATTTACAGAAACAAGGTGGTCTGGCAATTGATCTGGCGTTACTACACCATTAATAGTAAGGTCTTTTACAATGTTAAAAGCCGAAAGATTATAGGTACTATCAGGTGTACTGGTTACAAAGTATTTACTTACCATGTTGCGTTCGGCATCAAATGCGGCGTCGGTTAAAATGATGTGGGTATAAAGTTTATCTTCATTGCTCAGGTCGGCAACGTTATCAAAGTAGTAGTTCTTGTTAACTACCCCCGTGCCTGGTTTTAATATCGGTTTGCCGGTTGTAGGGTCAACTCCGGTTACCGTGGCTGCGCTGGTATCAATTACTATGTAGTTTTGATTAATCAGATAGGTTTTATCTTCCTGACCAACACCGATAAGGCTGTTAATATACTGCCAGATGCTTTGTTTAACGGTAAGCGCTTTATCAATGGTATGAACTACGCCATTTTTTACATACTGGTTTGCTTTGATAATATTGGCATCTTCAACCTTTGTTGGAGTGAAGGTTACATTTTTACCGAGTAAGTTATGAATGCGCATAGAAGGCTGCGGTTCGTTGGTAAGATAAACCTGGTTGGCAATGTGGTTGGCAATAAAGACGCGCAGTTTAGCAGTGTCTGTGAGGACAGACTGATCAACTGCTTGCATAGCGGTATTATTCGGGGCCCAAACGGTATATGTTTTTGTTGAGTTGAGCATCTTGTCATAACCAGTCTTAATAAGATAGGAGGCAAAAATGCTCAAATCCGCGTTGGCGTTGATCTGCTGCATTACCGTTACGTTAAGCTGCTGATCGGTAACCTTATCGCGCTGATCCCATTGCTTTTTGCAGGCCGAGAATATTACGGCCAGCAAAGCAAGCAGGGAAATATATTTTGATGTATTGTTCATTTAGAATGTGTTTTTAGTAGCAGTATTTAATTAAGGTACAATTGAACCGTCGCGGCTAAAGGTTGGCTTTTCCTGGTCCATGTCCACCGGTCTGAACTCAACCAGGTCAATAGTTACAGGTCCTTTGGTATTTCCGATCGCAACAAACTTAAGATGGTGTCTGTCTGTAGTCGGAACATCAATAACGCCGGCTAACCTGCCTACCATGTTAGTATTAGTTGGATTGGTAGTTACCTGAGCCGTAGCGTAACGCTTGTATCCCTGCGACTCCAGCACAGGGCCGGTGGCAGTACTGCTTGGCAGGTAGTCAGGAAAGTTAACAATATTAGCCAACGGCTGACCGTCAAACTGAACCTGAATTGTACCGCCGCCAGAGCTTTTTCTAAAGTCTACCCATACTTTGTAGCGGCCTTTAATAATTGTTGGCGTTGTAAAGTCAATCCAGTTCATAGTGCCGGCAGCAGTTCTTAAGCTGTTAAATGTCAAAAGGTCATCGTGCCAGTAAAAGTTAAGGTCAGTACTTGCCACAACGCTGTAGGTAACAATATCAGCGTTCCAGGTTACATCAGCGAGCTGGCCTGCCGTAAATACAACGCTCTTACCAGCTTTACGGAATATTGAGGTCATTTTACGGATTTCGGGCTGATCGCCGAGGTCAAAATATACCGGAGCCGGTTTGCGTACTTTAATTTTAAAGTTGGTTTGTACCGAATGTAACACCCCGTTGGTGGCAGAGTTGTCACTTTGAGTTCGAATTAAAGGCACGCCCGGTTCCAGTACACCATTAAAAGTATCATTGTTAAGCAGAATCGTGGTACCGGACAACTGATCCGTAATTACCTCGGTAGGGGCCAGGGTAAGGTGCGATGGCGAGCTCAGAATATCAGCAAGGTAGTCCAACTCTGGCAGAATACGATAGGCAACAAATAAGTGCAGGCTATCTGCCGGGTCCTTAGGATTCCCTTTAGTAGAATACTTTGTCACCAGATCATTATAGCTATTTATACCTGCAGCATTAAATACAGAGTCTGTTTGAGCGATCAGCGTAAAGAACTTACGATTTGGGTTTGTACTTGCAGAAGCATCTACATTAAGCGTATCATAATAGCCGGTTGCTTTAAGTGCCTGGCTAAATATGGAATACTTTGGGTTTTGTTCAACCATTTTGGCCAACGTTAAGGACGCAGGCAGCAATACATTGTCAACCTCGTGAATAATGCCATTACCAACCCGGATATTGGGTTTAATAATGTTGGCCTGCTTGTTTACGGTAATGCTTGTTACACCGTTAACGTTGCTTGCACCGGTAATAAGGTACTGGCCATACATGGTTGCCGTACGCATTTTACCGTCGGTAAAATATTGCGTGGCGATAGTATCCTGAACCAGGCTGATCCTAACGATATTTTTTGCGGTATTGACATCAAGGTCTGCTACGGCCGACTTATTAACCGATTTAAGGTAGGCCTTAACCCCATCATTGGTAGGGGCAAAGCAGGTATAAGTGCCATAGGTATTTAAAAAGCCAGAGTATCCGGCTTTATCCAGTATCTGTTCAAACATAGAGAACTGATCTTTATGCTGATCCAGATACGAGAGCATATTTACGTCGTTAGTAGTAGACGTTACGTACTTTTCGGGCTTGCAGCTATTGCCCAACACTGTAACCATCAGGAACCCGGCAATGACTATTGCCTGTCTGCAGTTCCTCTGAATAAATTTTTTCATAACTTATATTTATTGGTTATCAATTACTTATAAAATGGATTCTGAACCAGGTTAGGATCAGTTGTCAGCTCATGCTGGAAGATTGGGAAATAGTGGCTGTTGTGATCCATAAATTTGTTAATTGCAGATTGCTGCATATCAGGCGGCACGCTCTTGGCAATGGTATTGATGAGGATGTCTATACGCGCATAGTTATTGCGCTTGGCGTTACGTAGAACATCATACCATCTTTTACCCTCAAAGGCAAATTCACGGGCACGTTCTGCCACAATATAATCTGTCAGTCCGTTTACGTCGGTTGGATCCGGATGCTGGTCTGTACCCTGGATAGTGCTGCCGTTACTGGTTAAGGCATTGGCTCTTGTGCGTATTGTAGTAATAAGATCAAGTGCGTCCTGACCTCTGCCAGAATTGGCGCAAGCTTCCGCTTTCATTAACAGAATATCCGCATAACGATAAACAATCCAGTGTGCATAAGAAATATCAACTGTCCGGGTTGTATTTGCGGTTAGGCCCACGTATTTCCAAATGGTCAGGTCAGCGGTATGTACCGCTGCATCTGCTCCCCGAATATCTTTGTCGTTATCATCATTACTGTCCAGCCCATAAAAATCTTCAATGATATTTGGCTCGGCCAGGTACCTTTTGGTACTGGTGAGGAACATATTATAGAACGGATTGAGCAATTGCGTGTCGAACTGTAATTCAAAGATGCTTTCGCTCGAATTGCCGTTTACATACAAGGTATTAAACCAACCGGCATCGCCCGCTACTAGTCCAAAACGTCCGGAATTAATCACCTTATCACAAGCCGTGATACAATCTGCATAACGATCCATCCAGAGGTAAACATCAGCCTGAAGTGCGTTTACGGTGTATTTGGTAACGCGGCCCTTGTCATAGGCATTGGTACCATAGCTGGCTACTGCGTAACCTTCTGCAGTGTTCAAATCCGTCACTATCTGGTTCAAAACTGTTTTTTGAGGAGTGGTGGCCAGTTGAACCAGGTCATTATCGGTAGTGGTAGATTTAAGTTTAAGCGGAACATCGCCAAAACTCCTTACCAGGTAAAAATATAGGAGGCTACGGATAGTAAGGGCCTCAGAGAGGTAACCATTAAGCTGTGCCTGGGTAAAAGTTTTATCTGTTTTTAAAACGTTAGGTGCGTAATCAATTACGGTATTGCAATAGTTGATTACCCGGTAAAAAGCGGCCCAATCTGTAACCGTGTTGGTCGATAGGATGTTGTCACTGATTACGTTAAGCTCATCATTTGATGACCCCAGTGTAGAACTGGATGAGGCACTGATCATATCGGCGCGCAGTTCGCCCCACATAAACATAAAATCAGGAATGGTATGACCGGAACTTGATGCGGTAAGCAAACCCGTATAGCAGCCAATTACCGCCGACTGCACCTGCTCCTTGGTTTGCCAGAAATCCTGTTGGGTAATGCCATCCTGAGGCTTCAGGTCAAGGTATTTGTTGCATGAGCATACCGATGCTGCAAGCAACGTTAAGATGAATATTTTAAATATTTTAAATTTTCTCATTGCCTTTATCTGATTAAAGTGTAGCAGTTAAACCAAGTGTATATGTTTTAACCGGAGGCGTAGTTGAATTATCAATTACCTGCGAGAAAATACCCGTTCCGCTGGATCCAACCTCAGGGTCCTGGCCGGTATATTTAGTAAATGTGAGAAGGTTCTCTGCCGTAACGTAGGCACTCAGGTTCTTGATTCCCAGGCGGTTTACAAACGACTGGTTGAAGTTATACCTAAAGGTTAACGCTCTGAACCTAAGGAAAGAACCATCTTCTACATAGCGGTCTGATCCGAGCCAGTTATAACCGTAGTTATATAAGGCTCGCGGTATATCAGTTAGGTCGCCGGGTTTTTGCCATCTTCTGAGTACTGCTGTACTTTGGTTGTTAAAGGAGTACATATTGGTGGTGATCATTTTTGTGCCGTTGATGATCTGTCCGCCCAAACGGTAGTTAAAGAATGCCGTTAATTTAAGGTTGCTCTTAAAGGTAATAGTAGGGCCGAAACCGCCGGTAAATTTAGGGTTGCCGTTACCCAGGTACACTACGTCTTTATAGTCAATGTTACCGTCGTGGTTTACATCGGCGTATTTGGCGTCGCCGGGTTGGAAAATGTAATTAGTTGCCGGGTAGTTAAAACGCATCTGTACCGGCGTGCCATCTGGCGCATAAATTGGGGCGCCGTTTTTATCCCTCGCAATGGTAGCGGCAGCGTCTTTATAAACGCCCTGATATTTATAGCCGTAGAAAGAGCCTAGCGGGTTGCCTATTTGCAGCAAAGACAGGTAACTGCCATTGAGAGTAGTATTGCCGCTTGAGTTTGGATAGTACGGAGATATAGACCTGATGATATTTTCGTTGTGGGCGATGTTGAAGTTAAAGTCAACAATCCATTTTGACGATTTGTAGGGCGTTGCAAAAATACTGAACTCATAACCCTGATTATCCATGGTTCCAACGTTCATGCTAACGTTGTTGAAGCCGTTGAAAGATGAAATGGCAAGGTTGTTTGAAAACAGGTTATGTGTACGGTTACGGTAAACCTCAACATCAATATTGATGCGGTTTTTAAACATGATGAGGTTAGCGCCAAGGTTGGTACCCACTACTGTTTCCCATCTTAAATTATTTAGCTGAATGTTTGACGGATAAACGCCAGACATGCCTAAGTAGTTGGAAGTATAGTTGGTATAGTAGTTATAATACAAATAATCTTTACTCGGCGCATTACCGCTTTGCCCGTAACTGGCTCTCAAACTGAGGTCGTCCATCCAGTTGCTGAATTTTTTCATGAACGGCTCGCCAGACATACGGTAACGGCCAGAAACTGACGGAAACAAACCATAGCGGTGTTGCGGGCCGAACCTGGAGTTACCGTCGCCGCGTAAACCTACGTTAAGGATGTACCGGTCAAGGTAACTATACTGACCGCTGATTAATGCGGCTACAGCGCGTGTTTCGGTAGTTCCGGAGGCTATACCCAGGTCAGAGTTCTGAATGCGCGAATCTGCTGATGGGTCCTGTAGAATGGTAGAGGCCGTGTTAGCGGTTTGGATAGACTGCGATACGATCTTGTTATCATAAGTCTGTAATGAAAGCAGACCCTGGAACGTACTTTTTTCGCCCAGTTGTGGAGTATAGATCAGGTTGGTTTTTGACTGAACGTTAAAAACGTCATAATCATAATCATATGCACGGTTAACAGTAGTCTCTGTAATTGGCCTGCCTGTAGCAGTTTGTGGCAAAAACTGGTTGTTTCTACTGTTATCAATGTCAAACTGTACATCAGAAGTGGCAGTTAAGACACTTGGCACAATGTGATAAGTAAGGTTAAAGTGCGGTGTAACACGGTCGTCAACGGTATTATTTAATGCTGCATTGGCCATGGCTACAGGATTGTAGATAGACACGCCGTTGCTACTTGCACCATAATATTTATACAATCCCTGAACGTTTGATGCCGGCGAGAAGTAGTTCGGTGTTAAATTACCATATTCGTCATACTCATAAATGCTCATGTTAGGCATTTTGATATAGGCCTCAGCTAAAACTCCGTAGTTTTTTGAGGTAGGGAAATTTGCCTGCGTTGAGCTGTGGGTGTAAGCAAAATAAGTAGTGAAACGGATTTTGTTTGAAACGAGATAATCGAGGTTTAAACGGGTATTGAGCCTTTGCAAGCCTGTACCCAGCGTAGTACCTTTTTGGTCGGTATAACCTACGGATGCAAAATATCTCGCCTTTTCGCCACCGCCTGATATTGAGAGGTTATTGTCATTCACATAGCCGGTTTGGGTCAAAGCCTTAACCCAGTCGGTATTTCGACTATAGTTATAGTAGTAATAGCTATCATTGGGGTCGTACTCAAATTCTTTAATGTTAAATGTGTTAAGCGGCGTACCGGTCACATTCATAACCTCCTGAGGGATGAGAGATGAATATTGGTCGCCAGACAGCAGCGGGATAGCGCTTGGCTGTTTTGAGAACGATCCTTTAAAGGTATAGGTAATAGATGGAGCACCTTGCGTACCACGTTTGGTATTGATGATCAATACGCCATTCGCTGCACGGGTACCCCAAACAGCTGTAGCTGCTGCATCTTTCAAAATGGTGATGTCTTTAATGTCAGAAGGGGCAATACTCAACAGGTTGGCATATTGCTGATCATCTGCGGTAGCAAAATTGAAGTCGGTTGGTATGGTAGTTTCAAAGGGCATACCGTCAACTACAATCAGCGGGTTGGTCACACCGTTAATAGTTGAAGTTCCGCGGATGCGGATAGACATCCCTGCGCCAGGGTCACCAGAGTTGGCCACAATGTCCACGCCGGGTAAACGGCCCTGTATAGCCTGGTCAATTGTTGCGGCCTGTAACTCCTCAACATCCTTAGCGTTAAGGGTAACTGCGGCGGTGGTGCGGTCGCGCTCATCAATGTTCATACCGGTACCGTTGTTCACGGTCTTATTACCGGTGATCTGAACCTCACCCAGAATCTTGCCCTGCGCTGGTTCAAGTACGATGTTAAAAACGCGCCTGTCGCCAATGTCAAGTACCTTGGTTTTATAGCCAATGTAGGAGATAGACAGTTTGTTGGCTGTATTGGTAACCTTAATAGCAAAGTTACCATCAATATCGGTGGCAACACCAGTTACCGTCCGTTTGTCTTTATCCTGTTCAACAACAGAAGCGCCAATAACCGGCAGTTTATCCTTCTGGTCTATTACCTTTCCCTTAATTAATATTTTTTCGGGTGTTTGAGCTGATGCCGTAACAGCGTAAAAAAGTTGAAAGAGAAAAAGCAGGTAAAATATATTCGAATAGATTCTTTTCATGTCAAGATCAGCTCAATGATTAGTAAACATATTGTAGATAGTTGTCAATTTGGTGTATCAATGTTCTGTTAGCCAGATAGTTGCTGTTAGCCACCACTACATTGGCTGTTCGTCCCACGTTATCACCCACCTGCATACTATTGGGCTGATTGTTAATGATCAGGTTAGTTTTATCACCATTGGAATTTTTAAGCAGCGTTGCAAATTGTCCGTTCTTCTTTCCGTCTACTGCTACAGAGTTACCATCCAGTATATGGAATAGGATAAACCTGTTTACCAAATCTTTATCTGTAGACGCAGTTGGATTGTAGTTAGGCGCACCGGTACTAGTTTTTGGTAAAAGCCCCGCTGCAGCCGCAGCTGCTATAGCTTGGTTGGTTGGTATAAATACAGTGTAGAAAACACCCGGCTGTATACCCGAAATCTCATTATTAACAAATAATGTAGAGTTCTTTAAATATTGATAAAAACTATAATAAGGATCAGTTGGATTGGTTCCAAATTTGGCAATAGTAGAAGCTACTGTGTTTGACGGATATTGCAACACGCCACCACTTACATAATATACCTTACCATTACCGGCGGTTTTTGAGCCAGTTACTGTCAGCACCTGGTTGTTTTCAACATTGCCAGCAGCGTAAACGGTATTATTTTTCCAGCGGATATATTCGCCGCCGTAAGTTTCGGCAATACCCTGGCCAGAAAGGTCATTAAGCTCGCCGTTGGGGGTAAGTACAATGTGGGTATTTAAGATACGGAGTAATGCATCCCGGGCCGAGTTACCTATTGTAATCACGCCGTTAGCAGTGTAAGTGAATGCACTGTTGGCAGTACTGTAATCAAAACCCATGCTGCGCAGGGTAGCATCCGATAACATGAACATGGTAAATTTCAGGTTCGGACTGGTAATGGTATATCGTAGGTTAAGATCAAGCAGTCGGATCATCAGCGAGTAGTTAGGATCAAGGTAAGCCTTGCCATAGATGCTGCTGAATACATTGGCCTGCTGTACTTTATTGGTTCCGTAAAATATACCATTGCTGCAGAATTGTTTGTCAACAATGTCTGTACTGGCATTGAACCGTGCAGGTTCGCCCTGGAAGTTGTTAGTACTGCTGAACTTGCTCGGCCATACGGTAGTTTGCCACATATGGGCGTTAAGCAGGTCGGTAATGATGTTTATTGGCAGCTTGTCAACACTTTTGTAGTTTTCCAGTATAACATTGTTAAGATACTGGTTAAATACATCATTGGTTGGAACAAATAAGGTGTAGCCGTCTGCCTGGCCATCATTATCGGCGAGCTTTAAATAATTCTCGTTATTAGGGGAAAAGGCGAGCGAAGCATTGTAAAGTTTAATATAAACCTGAGCTGCAGAACCGGTTAACACTTGATTACGGTGTGTAGCATCCGGGTTGGCCAGGTAGCTGATCATAAACTGGTCGTACAGGCTCTTGAAAGCACTGTATTGCGGGTTAGAGGCCAGGTATTGCTCCAAACTTGGCAGGGGCAGTATTACCCGGTCTATTTCGTGGATAACACCGTTTTCGGCATAAATATCTTTGTTTACTACCGTTGCATTAACTACGTTAAACCCGGTGTAGGTGGTATTGGGGAAAAAGTAGTTATAATCTGAAGCGGTAAGGTTTTTGGCGGCAAAGTATGATGAGAAAAAGTACGGAATATACTTATTGTTGTTGTCGCCAAAGAGGTAACTGCCATTTCTGTTTGAGGATATAACGCTCATGGTTTGGCCGTTAACCGTAGCCTGATACACACCATCGTAATATGCTGTGCGGCGTTTGAACGCGTTGTTGGGTACCCAACCGCTATTGGATTGATAATCAGCAATATGGTCTGTAGCAAATGCGTTGTAAACCAGGCAATAGGTAACAATTTTTTTTGCAGTTACAGAATCGATCTTATCAATCGTGGTATTATTGTCTGTAAAGTACTTTTTAAAGGCATCGTCATTGGGCGCAAAGAACGTCCAATAACCGGCTGCGCTAAGGGTTGATTTGTAGCCCGATTTGTCTATACAGGCGAGCAGGTTTTTAAAGTTGCCACGTGATTGAAGCTCCTGGTAAATAGGAGGGGCAAGGTTTGAAGGGCGTCCGTAGTAATCATCAAATGCTTTTTTACGGCAACTTCCGAAAATTAGGACAACAGCAAGTAAACTGAATAAATTTTTGTAGAATTTAAACATGCGCGTAAGGGTGTTAAAGAATCAATAGTGGATTTTTTACTATTTGAATAATATTGGCTTAATAGCCCGTAAGCATATTATTTTAAATGTAAAAACTACAGTAATTTTCAGGGGATGGCAAAGAGATCTCCCATCTCTGGATAAGTAAAGGTTCAATCATGTTCTGTTCTGTAACGGTTTACAAATTGGTTAATTGGTTCAGTACGTGTGAGCGGCGCTCAGGGGTTCGCGTGCTGATTATGAAACTAAAATTACGTGGCATTTTAAAACCAACTGTCCTGTACTATCCTGATTTCCGAAAAATCATTTAAAAAAAAATAATATTAGCATAATAATTATAAACCAATATTCAATAAACCTTTAGCTAATACCCCGTGAAATCTCTAAAACTATTCGTTTTTGGGTTTGTAATGCTGATCAGCTACAAATCAATGAGTCAAGGCTCGTCGCCATCGACCACCAAGCTTTTTTTTGAAAAAGTTTTTTTACATACCGACAGAATAAACTATGCAGCCGGAGATGACCTCTGGTTTAAGGCTTATCTTGTTAACGGACAGGATGGGCATCCCATCAGTACCAGCCGAAACTTGTATGTTGAACTGATTGCACCAGCCGATACTATAATGTATCGTGAAATTATCCGCATAGACAATGGCGCCGGCAAAGGCGACTTTAAGCTGGCCGATTCTATTCCTGCCGGAAAGTATCGTGTAAGAGCGTATACCAACTGGATGCACAATTTTGGAGATAACTTTGTGTTTGAAAAGCAGATCAATATTTATAGCAATTTAAATATAACTGCCAATCATAAATCCGGCCCTGCAAAAGCCACTCCTTCAGCTTCAGCGGCCGCCAGTGAGGTGATGATTGCTCCGGTGTCCGTTCACTTTTATCCCGAAGGCGGATCACTGGTAGAGGGCCTTAGTTCAATTGTAGCCGTTAAGGCAGCCAGCGCATCCGGGCGGGGAGCCATTGTTAAAAATGGCGCAATAATTTCCTCCGCTGGCGATACCGTGGCTCATTTTAACTGTGATTCTGCCGGAATGGGCCTATTTGCCTTGCTTCCTGTTGCAGGTCAGAGCTATACAGCGTTAGCACGCGTAGATGGTAACCGGGTGATTGCTCCTTTAGCGAGGCCTCTTGTTGCGGGGCTTACGCTTAGCGTTCGCAGAGCCGATACTTCCTGTATTGTTACCGTAAGATGTAACCCTGGTTTAGCCCAACAAGTTGCTCAGCAAACCTTAACGCTGGCGGCCGGCCATGCGGGTAAGACTTACATCCGCAAAAATTTCCAGCTCAATGATAATTTGGCGCAGATGGTAATTCCGTATTCAATGATGCCAGAAGGAATTACTGCTATTACTCTATATGACGGCCAGGCTAAGCCAAACTGTGAACGCTTAGTATATGTTGAACATCCGGGTGCTGAACAGGTTGAGGTGAAGCTTAACAAAGCTGCATACCAATCGCGCGAAAAGGTTACCGTTGATGTTTTTACTATCGATGCTCAGCATAAGCCTGTTAGTGCTGATCTTTCTCTTGCCGTTACCGACGCTGCGCTGGCCGGAAATGATGAGAGTAATATCAAAGCCTACCTGTTGCTGCAATCAGAATTAAAAGGCCGCATTGAACATCCTTCAATATATTTTGATCCGGCAAATGCCAACCGCGGAAGACAGCTTGATATGCTGATGCTTACCCAGGGATGGCGGGATTTTGTATGGCGCAGACTTGCCGATTCGGCACTGCGCATCTCTTATATCCCAGAACAGGGTATCAGCCTTTCGGGCAGGGTTAGGAAAGTGCTTATTAACGAAGCTGTACCTAATGCAAATATTACCCTCTCTGCACCTAAGGCCAGGGGCAACCGGCTCTTTATTGCCGAAACTAATGCCCAGGGAAAGTATTACTTTGATAACCTGCAGCTATATGGAGATCAGAACGTACGTTTGAGTTCTAAAGACGTAAAAGGAAAGGCTGACGGATGGATTCAACTTGATTCTATATACGCGCATCAACTCGATGTAACTAAAAGTGGTTTTAATAATTACACGCCGCGCTTAACCGGCAATGCCGGTACTAACCTGGTTAAACGGGCCTTGCAAAGCAGGCAGCGTTCCTTAACAGATACTATTATCAATCTGAAGGAGGTAAAGGTTAGAACGGGAAAAACGCTGGAGTTGCGCGACCAAACGGTGGTAAGCTTTGGTTATCCTACCGAGGTGTTAACCCCTACCGCGAAGGATATGAAGTACAAAACCCTTCGTGATTACATTCTTTTTGCATCCAATCAGGCTCGTACCGATGTAGCCAGCAACCGAATAGTTTTTATGGCTGATGGGAAACAGTTTGCCCCGCGCATTATAGTTGATCACAGCGAAGTGCCATTTACTGACGATGATCCGGATGATGTTAGGGATCATTACTACAATAGTTATTATGATTTGCCGATAGATCAGGTGATCAGAGTGGAGATCAAAAAAATGCTGGCGCCTTCAAGACTTAATCAGTCTTCGCTGTCGTCTTCATCAGGTAATACTTATGGCAGTTCCATGTCTAAAATGTCTACAGTGAGCGGTATGCAGCCTATTTTTATCATCTACCTTACCTTGAAACCCGGCGCATTAAAAAAGAAGGAGTTTGACGTTGTACAGGCAGACATAAAAGGTTACTACGAAGCACGCGAGTTTTATGAACCCGTTCACGAGCAGCCGGATCTTAGTCCGAGGGCCGATAATCGGGTAACTCTTTACTGGCAACCTGAAGTAAGAACAGATGCTACCGGACATGCTACCGTATCATTCTATAATGCTGACCCTAAAACTACAGTGAAGGTAAATGTGCAGGGGGTAAGTACAAGTGGCAGCCCTCTATATAAAACAGTCGCCTACCAGGTGAAATAGTAAACGCTGCTTGCTTCGTGCCTTCTTTATAATTCTGCCTGTTTAAGGGCCAGTTTAATAAGGAAGGTGCGAAGCGAGCAGCGTTTTTGCTTAGTACTGCTTAGTTGTTTTGATATCCTTGTACCTTGATGTAATAGCCGCAAACTTTTGCGAACAATGCAAAAAATCCCTCGGCTATTTTATAAATATGTCAAAAATATTTTCATAGATTTAAGTGGTTCTTTCAACCCGCTTATCACGCTATGTCATCCGTTCCCTTTCGATTAAACAGGCGCAATATGACTATTGGCCTCGCTATTCTTGTTGTTTTAATTACCGCAGTTTTTATTGTTTTTCATCGTAAAAACCAACACTCTATCAGAGAGTTCAGCGCGTATATAGACTCCTATACGGCCGGTGTTATCTCCAAAAAAAGTACGATCAGGGTAAAGCTATCTAACCAGGTGCAGGTTACCCATGGGCAAAACGAAGAGCTTAAAGACAACGTTTTTGACTTTTCTCCCTCTGTAAAAGGAAAAGCCTATTGGATAGATGCACAGACCATTGAGTTCAGGCCGGAAAAGGCGCTGGACCCGGATAAGAATTACCTGGTCGATTTCAATCTTGGCGCTGTGATCAAGGTGCCTGACGATTACCGGCATTTTAACTTTGATTTTAAAACGATCAAACCGGATTTCATTATAGATTTTAAGGGCTTGCAATCGGCTACCGCAACCTCGCTGGACAAGATGAAATTGACAGGTACCGTACAAACCGCCGACGATGAAGAGCCTGCCAAAGTAGAAAAAGTGCTGGCTGCACGGTATTCATTAAATGCCGTGGTTACCTGGCAACATCATAATGCCATTCGTACACATGAGTTTACGGTAACTATGCCAAGGCCCAAAGGCGTTTCGTCTAACCTGGCCATAGATTTTGACGGCGATCCGCTTAATATCGATGCTAAAGGCACAGAAAACTTTGAAATACCGGCTGTAGGCGTTTTTAAATTGTTAACAGTAAGAGCTGTGGAGGATCAGGATCAGTACGTGCTTTACCAGTTTTCAAACCCAATCAGGATAGGGCAGGAGCTCAACGGTTTGGTGGGTATCGACAATATTGGCGACCTTGCTTATACCATCGAGGGTAGTATGATTAAGGTGTACGGGCCTGAGCATTTGAATGGTAATTATGTTGCCTATGTACATGAAGGCATTGAAGATATTGTAAACAGGAAGCTGGCACGGACCTATACTTCCAACGTATTTTTTGAGAACCGTTTGCCTGCCGTTACTATTCCGGGCAAAGGTGTGATTCTGCCTGATTCCGGCAAGCTGATGATGCCTTTCGAAGCGGTGAACCTTAATGCGGTTGATGTGAGTATTATTAAGATCTATGAAAATAACGTTCCGCAATACTTCCAGAATAACAATTTTGACGGCGCCGAGCAGTTAAGGCAGGTTGGTCGTCCTGTAGTGCAAACCACCATCAGGCTTGACCAGGATCGGACCTTGAACCTTACCAAGAAAAATCGCTTCATGCTGGATATTGATCACCTGATGCGTACCGAGCCGGGAGCAATTTACCGGGTAGTGATCGGTTTCCGCAAATCATACTCTTTGTATAGCTGCAATATCGAAAAGGCCGCGACAGATAGCACCACCGTCACCTCTTCAGATGATGAAGGTGAAGGAGAAGGCGAGGAAGGTGGATATAATAATAACAGTGGCAGCGGTCTGGATGATGAAGATGATTTTTGGACCCGTTATGATAATTTTTATCCGACGGGTTATGAGTGGAAGGATAAAGATAATGCCTGTACCGAATCTTATTATACCCGCGATAAATGGGCAACTCGAAATATCATCGCCTCCAATATCGGCCTCATCACTAAACGGGGTAATGATAATAGCATGCTGGTTGCGGTTACCAATATTCTGGATGCCAAACCCATGTCGGGCGTGGATCTGGAGGTGCTGGATTATCAAAAACAGGTGATCTATAAAGGGACATCAGATGGCGACGGCTTTGCACACTTCATCCTGAAAAGAAAACCTTACCTGTTAGTCGCTAAAAAGGGTGAAGAACGGGGGTATTTAAAACTGGATGATGGCAGCGCGTTACCGCTGGCTCGCTTTGATGTAGGCGGCGCGCAAATACAAAAGGGATTAAAAGGTTTCATTTATGGCGAAAGAGGCGTTTGGCGGCCGGGCGATTCCATTTTTGTTTCCTTTATACTGGAAGACAAGCAGAAAACATTGCCACCTGATCACCCTGTAGAGTTTGAATTCTACAACCCGCAGGGGCAGCTCTATCAACGCATGACCAGGACGCAATCTGTAGATGGTTTTTACAGTTTCCATACCGCAACGACTACCTCTTCACCGACAGGAACCTGGAACGTTAAGATTAAGGTAGGCGGCGTAACCTTTGAAAAAAGTATTAAGGTTGAAACCATTATGCCTAACCGACTGAAGCTTGATCTTTCCTTCGGTAATCAAACCGAACTAACCAATGGCAGCAGCCAGGGCACGTTAACGGCACGATGGTTGTTCGGTGGTATCGCGCAAAATCTGAAAGCCAAGGTTGATGCGTTTTTATCGCCCCAGCATACTGCCTTTAAAGGCTTTGACGGCTATGTATTTGATGATCCTACATTGGCTTTCAATACCCAAACCCAGAATGTATTTGATGGTAGACTGGATGCTAATGGTACAACACCGATTAAAGCAGATATTAACCTGGATAAGCAGGCTCCCGGCCAGTTGAGGGCCAATTTTGTAGTGAAGGTTTTTGAACCGGGCGGTAATTTCAGCATACAGCAGGTTACTATGCCTTACAACGTGTTTCACGGTTATGTGGGCATCAAAATACCGCGGGGAAGCCAACTGAGCGGTATGTTAACTACTGATGCCGGGCATGATATTGATATTGCCGATGTAGACGTAAACGGAAGACCATTTGGTGGCGTTCGCGACGTAGACGTTGAACTTTACAAGGTACAATGGCGCTGGTGGTGGGATGAAACCGGCGATGAACTAAGCAACTTTACCCAGAATCAGTTTAACAAGCTGGTAAAGACAGAACAGGTAAGATTAACCAACGGTCGTGGTAAATGGCAGTTATACATACCTAAAGACGACTGGGGCCGCTACCTGATCCGTGTTCGTGACAGGCAGACTGGTCACTCCACCGGTAAGATAATTTATGTAGACTGGCCAAACTGGTCAGAACGCCTGCAGCAGGATAACCCTACTGAAGCAGCAATGCTGTCTTTCACCTCAGATAAGAAAAGCTATAAAGTAGGCGACACCGGCACGCTCACCATCCCTACGGTAAGTGACGGACGGGCATTGGTGAGTTTTGAAAATGGCAGTAAGATTGTTAAGGCGGTTTGGATTGATACGCGTAAGGGCGAAACGCAATATTCTTTTAAGGTTGAACCAGAAATGGCGCCTAACGTATTTGTTAACGTAACCTTATTGCAGCATCATAACCAAACCAATAACGACTTGCCCATCCGCATGTATGGCGCTATCCCGATTACTGTGGATAACCCGGAAACGGTATTAAAGCCAGTGATAGGAATGCCTGACAAGATCAGGCCGGAGACGCCTACATCGGTAACTGTATCAGAGGCATCTGGTAAGGAAATGACCTACACCATCGCCGTTGTTGATGAAGGTTTATTGGATTTAACCAATTTTAAAACACCTGATCCGCACGAGACTTTCTATGCCCGCGAAGCATTGGGCGTTAAAACCTGGGATCTGTTTGATTATGTGATCGGAGCCTTTGGTGGGGGGCTTGAACGAATATTGAGCATAGGCGGCGACCAGGCCCTTAACAATAATAAAAATACGACAGTAAACCGGTTTAAGCCCGTCGTAAAATTCCTCGGACCTTTCCGTTTGCCTAAGGGTGGTTCGCAAACGCAACACTTTACCTTGCCTGAGTACATCGGTTCAGTACGAGTGATGGTGGTAGCCGGCCACGATGGCCGGTATGGTTTTTCCGAAAAGGTCGTTGCTGTAAAGAAGCCATTGATGATCCTGGCAACATTGCCGCGTGTATTAGGACCTTCAGAAAAGTTCCAACTGCCGATAACTGTTTTCGCGATGGAGAAGAACATTAGGAAGGTGACTTTAAGGATTCTGTCTGATGCCTTTACCAGTTCAACCGGAACGCAGGTAGTTACCTTCAATAAGCCGGGAGATCAATTGGTGACCTTCGATATGGATGTTAAGAACATGATTGGCGTTGGTAAGGTGAAGATCATTGCCCAAAGCGGAAATGAAACTGCGGTGCAAAATGTAGAACTTAACATTCGCAATCCTAATCCGCCGATAACACGGACAACAGAGCGCGACCTGCGGCCGGGCGAAACTTGGAACAATAGTTATGGAGCGGTAGGAATGCCGGGATCTAATAAGGCAACGTTGGAAATTTCGGCCATACCTCCGTTAAATTTAGCTAAAAGGCTGAGTTATTTGATACAGTATCCGTATGGCTGTGTGGAACAAACAACGTCGTCAGGATTCCCTCAATTGTATCTTGATCAGTTGATGGATCTCTCTGCGGCACAAAAGGCGATGGTGACCCGTAACATCAAGGCAACTATCAGCAGACTTAACGGCTTCCAGGTTTCTAGTGGGGGTTTAAGCTACTGGCCCGGCGAAGGCGATGCCGACGAATGGGGAACCAATTATGCCGGTCATTTTATGCTGGCTGCACAGGCAAAAGGTTATAGCTTGCCCGTGAGCTTTTTAGATAGCTGGAAAAAATATCAGCGTCAAAAAGCGGTAAACTGGGCTCCTGATCCGCATACTTTTTATGGTTATGATTTAATGCAAGCCTATCGTTTATACCTGCTTGCCCTCGCAGGCGTGCCTGAGTTAGGCGCGATGAACCGGTTGAAGGAATTTAAATACCTGAGTCCGGAAGCGAAATGGCGCTTGGCAGCAGCCTATCAATTAGCAGGGCAGCCGGAAGTAGCGACGCAAATGATCAGCGGACTATCAACAGAAGTTAAGCCGTATAATCAGCTTTTTGGTACCTACGGTTCTGACTTGCGCGATAAAGCAATGATCCTGGAAACTTTAACCCTGCTTGGACAAAGAGCAAAAGCCGCTGTGATGTTGCATACTGTAGCAGCTGAACTTGCACGTGACGATTGGTACAGTACTCAAACCACGGCTTACTCCCTGATGGCCGTAGCGCAGTACTGTGGCAAAAACAAAGGCGGCAGCAAGCTGGTGTTTAATTACCGGTCCGGCAGCGCTAATGGTGCCATAACCTCTCCATCTGTTTTATGGCAAACGCCACTGGCCGCAAATGGCGGAAATGCAATGGTTAAGAACAATGGCAAGAATGTACTTTACATTCGCTTTATACAACAGGGGCAGCCCGCACCAGGCCAGGAGCAGGAGGGAACAAACAATCCTGATATTCTGCAAATGAGTGTGAATTATATCACCATGACCGGCCAGCCGCTGGATGTTAACCAGCTAAAGCAGGGTACCGACTTTGTGGCACAGGTGATCATTAAAAATCCTGGTCTGCGCGGGGTTTACGATAATATGGCGCTCACACAGATCTTCCCTTCGGGCTGGGAAATCTTAAATACGCGCATGCTGAATAATGATGAAGTATTTAAGTCGTCACCTTCTGACTACCGCGATGTGCGCGACGACAGAGTGTATACCTATTTTAGGTTACCCGAGCATAAAGAAGTAACTTATTATGTAATGCTTACCGCTGCCTACACTGGTAAATATTACCTGCCGGGTGTCTATTGTGAGGCCATGTATAATGCGTCTATTAATGCATTACAAAAGGGCAAGTGGGTTGAGGTGATAAAATAAGACAATGCACAGGGTTAAAGAGCATTTTAAAAGGCTCCTAAGTAAACGGTGGGTTAGGATTACAGGTGGAGTCGGCATTGTCTTGCTGATTGCCTTTTGGCTCTGTATACCAAAAGCGCTTTTCCATAGCCCTACGTCATATGTAATTAATGACAACAAAGGCGTTTTATTAGGAGCCTCTATTGCCGATGACGGGCAATGGCGGTTCCCTTATGATGATGCTGTTCCAGATAAATTTAAACAGTGTATTATCACCTTTGAAGATAAACGTTTTGAACATCACTGGGGTGTAGACATACTCGCTTTTGCGCGGGCTATCAAACAAAACCTGAGAGCGCACAAAGTAAGCAGCGGCGGCAGCACGTTAACCATGCAGGTAATCAGGCTGAGTACGAGGCATCAGCGCACTTTCTGGAATAAGCTGCTGGAGATGATCATGGCTGTACGTTTGGAGCTCAGGTACAGCAAGAGCGAAATATTAGCGTTGTATGCCAGCAATGCACCCTTCGGCAGCAACGTGGTTGGGCTTGATGCTGCTTCATGGCGATACTTCGGCCGTAGCCCCGACAAACTTTCCTGGGGCGAAACGGCGGCTCTGGCGGTACTACCCAATTCGCCTTCATTGGTTCATCCCGGAAAAAACAGAAACGTTTTGCTCAAAAAGCGTAACCGTTTATTGGAGAAACTTTATCATAACAAGATTATTGATAGTACCACACTCATGCTCTCCAAGTTAGAGCCTGTGCCCGATAAACCCGTCGCCCTGCCCGAACTTGCGCCGCATCTTTTACAACGCGTTATCAATGATCATCATGATGAGCAACAGTCGGAGACCCGTTTTAATACCACTATTAACAGTGATCTGCAGCAACAGGTTACGCAGATATTGGAAAGGCACCACAGCGTATTAGCTGCCAACCATATTAATAACATTGCGGCTATTGTACTTAATGTAGAAACGGGTGCTACACTGGCTTATGTGGGCAATGTTTATCACCCGGAAGATCCGCAACTGGAAAGTAATGTAGATGTGATCAATGCGCCGCGTAGTCCGGGAAGTACCTTGAAACCTTTGTTGTACGTATCTATGCTGCACGACGGGCTAATCCTTCCGCATAGCCTCATCCCGGATATTCCTACCCAAATTGCCGGTTATCAGCCCGAAAACTTCGATTTGGGATACGACGGCGCCGTCCCGGCCTCAAGAGCGTTGGCCCGCTCACTCAACGTGCCCGCAGTAAAGATGCTGCAGAAATTTAAGTACGAACGTTTTTATGATTTCTTAAAGCGAACTGGCATCACTACCCTTAAACAACCAGCTGATTTCTACGGGCTGTCGCTTATTTTGGGAGGAGGAGAGAATACCTTGTGGGAGCTTGCAGGCACATATGCCGATATGGCGCGGGTGCTGAACCACTACTCCAAATACCACGGCAAATATGATCCGGCAGATTATCATCAGCTGTTATATACTCCTGCTCTAAACCACTCACCCCAGTTAGAGAAAAATGGTTTGCTGGATGCGGCATCGATCTATTACACGATGGAAGCCATGGAAGAAGTAATGCGTCCGGGAGAAGAAATGCTATGGCAACAGTTCGGTTCCACACAGCGCATTGCCTGGAAAACCGGTACAAGCTTTGGATTTAGAGACGGTTGGGCGATAGGCATAACACCCAAATACGTGGTAGGGGTGTGGGTAGGTAATACTACCGGCGAAGGTCGGCCCGATTTAACGGGAATTAATACTGCGGCACCCGCAATGTTCGAGATATTTAGGTTGTTGCCTGTTACCCGCGATTGGTTTGAGAAGCCGGTAAGCAATATGGTAAAGATTAAAGTTTGCCACCAGAGCGGATACCGAGCGGGTTTGTATTGCGACGAAACGGATGATGAATGGGTACCAATGAGCGGATTAAAGTCGCCGGTGTGTCCGTATCATCAATTAGTGCATCTTGACCGAACAGGGCAATGGCAGGTTACGGCAGATTGCACTCCGCCTGATCAAATTGTAAATAAAGACTGGTTTGTTTTGCCGCCTGCCATGGAGTATTACTACAAGAATAAGAATTATCAATACCATGTGCTACCACCATTCCGAACAGACTGCACGGGAGCCGACAAGGTGGGCCCCATGGAGCTTATCTACCCTAAAGATGGGGCAAAGGTCTACATCCCCAAGGAAGCCGACGGACAGCGTGGTCGTATGGTTTGCAATGCCGCCCATCGTCACCTTAATACCAAAATATTCTGGCATCTCGACGATAAGTTTTTAGGCACCACCACCAGCTTTCACCAAATAGCCATCAACCCCGAACCGGGCAACCATTCGCTTACTCTCGTTGATGCACATGGCAATAATTTAAAAATAAGGTTCACAGTGCTTGATCCAGCACCCCACCCAAACCCTGCCCGAGGGGGAGGGCTTTATTAAAAAGCGGGTTTAAGCTTCTCTTTGGTTATTGTGTGCATACAATTAATCTTCTTCGACAGTAGGCCTGCTGCTAGGAGATTTTATTAACACCCTGTCTTAAGCCCGCCTTCTCGGCGAGGGTTGAGAGGGGTTTATTTAATCACTTCAATCTTAACCACACAATCCTTTAACCCCGGTGAAATAGCTTTTAATTGAATAATCCCCGTTTCATTGCCATCAGCTTGTACAATAACCTGAGCCAATCCATTAAACAGTTTTCGCTTCCACTCGTCGGCCGGTTTAATAAATTGAATAACACCGGGATCTGTATTTAACACATCCCAATCGTGTTTCTTTTTAACGGGTAAGGTTATAATGGTGATATTGTTCTGGCCTTCTTTTAAATATTGGGGATCGATCTTGAATACATCGCCTTGGGCATGATAATCAATATTAGCTGCGAGTTGATGCCCATTGAAGTAAACGGATTGTTTTCGGCCAATGCTTTTATAGAAGAAGGTGAGGGGAGTATGCGTCATTTCGGCGGTCAAGGTAATGCTGCCGCGATAGGCCCATGCTTTAACTGAAGTGTCGGACATGGCGTTAAACGCTGCCTTCCAATTGCTATCGTTAAAGTTGGCGGTGGTTTCTGGTCTGGCTGTAGTATCTGCAAGCGCTAGTTCCTTCATATCTTTAATAGGCAAGTTCACAATGGTTTCAATAAACCGATCAGGCTCTAATGAAGTAGGATTGCCGTTACCTACACCAATAATCTTACCCGGGCCGGTGAGTTTGAAGCTGATCTCGTTATTAGCGTCGGGCACCATCCGGCCTTTTTTATCGGTTACCTTAACTGTAATTATTGCTAAGCCTCGTTTACCGGCTTGTATTTTATCATGATTGGGGACCAGAGCAACGCTTGCCGGGGCATCTGTGGTGCTCACAATTTCGGTCATCACGGGTTTGCCGGCAGTATACCCAACAGCTTTAAGCTGACCTGCTAAGTAAGGCACTGTCCACTCCAGATGGCCGTTTTTGATCATGTTCTTTTTGCCCTGGCTTTTTCCGTTTAGAAACAACTCAACCTCGTCGCAATTGCTGTAAACCCATACGGATATTGGCTGCCCCTCGCGACCCTTCCAGTTCCAATGAGGCAGGATGTGCAATACCGGCTTCTTTGACCACCACGATTTGAGGTACCAGGCATCATCCTTAGGGAATCCGCACTGATCAAGCATGCCGAAATAAGAACCAATTGATGGCCAACCGTATGGCGTAGGCTCTCCGCGATAGTCGAACCCCGTCCAGATAAACATACCGGCTAAAAAAGGCCTTTTTACATAATAGTTCCAGCCTTCTTCAATGCTGTAGGCGCTGGGGCGAGGTTTTGCATCATAAGCGGCTTTGTAATGAAGACTGTCGTTAGTAAAGTAAACACCGCGCGTTGAGAAGGTTGAGCCCTCCTCGGTACCCCAGCCTTTTTGCCATGGATATTTTTGATGTTGGGCGTCGGGATTTTCCTGTGCAATGTAATTAAAGCCGATCAGGTCCATTACGCCTGATAGCCCCTGTCCCCAGCCACCGCTAAAAGCGGCGGTAACGGCACGGGTAGTGTCCAGGCTTTTTACAAAGGCCTGCATGGTAGTAGCTATGCGGGCTCCCGTTATGTTGTTCTCAATGCCCCATTCTTCGTTGCCGATGGACCAGCTAATCACGCTCGGATGATTTCGATCCCGCTCAATCAAATGTTTTAAATTGCCGAGCTGATATTCATTTATACCCATCAGCCGGTTTTCGTCAATGACCAGCATTCCTAAGCTGTCACACGCGTCAAGCAATTCAGGCGTTGGTGGATTATGCGAGCAGCGATAAGCGTTGCTGCCTAGTTCCTTGAGTTTGGATATCCTGTAGTATTGCAATTCGTCGGGTATTGCGGTTCCCACGCCTGCATGTTCCTGATGGTTATTGGTGCCTTGAATTTCCAGTCGTTTACCGTTAAGAAAGAACCCGGCGTTGGCATCGAAGCGAATTGTGCGTATGCCGAATTTAGTTACATATTGATTAACTGGGGTGCCATCGACAAAAACAGTGGTTACGAGCAGATGCAGGTAGGGTGTGTCAACAGACCATAACCTAGGATGGGGGATGGCTAACTTTGTGTTAATCTCGTGATTAGTAAATGGTTGAAAAACCACCGGTTCGCTTTTTGTTGTAGCCAGCAACCGCCCGTCTCGACTGTAAACTTTATTAATGATGTGAATACTTGATGCTTTTTGCCCATCGTTTTTTATCGTTGCCTGCACGTTAATTAATGCCTGATCTCCCTGCAATGTAGTGTTTACAAAAGTGCCATTGGTTTTTACATGAACGGGATTGGTTTTGTTAAGCCAAACATGCCGATAGATGCCTGCTCCTTCGTAAAACCAACCTTCTTCCATCGTGGCATCAACACGTACGGCGATGGTATTTTCTCCGCCGTAGTTTACCAGATCCGTGATGTCATATTCAAAGCTATTGTAGCCGCTTAGCTCGGTGCCGAGGTAATGGCCGTTTACCCATACAATAGAATTCCGGAAAACGCCGTCAAAAGCAATAGTGATGTGCTTGCCATAATCAGCTTGTGGTATGACAATTCTTTTGCGGTACCAGCCTACGCTTCTTTCCGGAAAGTTGCGGCCGATAGCTTTGAAACCGTGGCTAAAACTACCACGCTCACTAAAGGGCGCTTCCACGGCCCAGTCGTGCGGTAGATCGAGCTTGCGCCAGGAGCGGTCATCGAAATCGGCAGCAGCAGCACCATCACCGTATCCGGCTTTGGCGAAATAAGAGAAATAGCCGGTGCCGTTATTAAAATCCTTATTGGTGTCAAAGGGATGGCCGAAGGCAAAGCGCCAGCCGGTGTCAATGCAAATATGCTCGCGAAGCGGTTGCGCAAATGCGATATGGCTTATAGTTACAATGAACAATAAGAATGGGAGAGACAGCTTATAAGTTTTCATGAAACAATTGGTGCGTGAAATATAGGTATAAATTGAAAGTCATTGATTAACAGGATTAATATTGTTAGGGAATGATTTCAAGTATTATTCTTCTTTTATTTTTATATAAAATCTATGGTTTTTGTAGATTTTGCTTGGAGAAGTAAAAACGGGTCGTTACATTTGCACTGTCTCTTACGAAGACACGAGTTAAGATATGCTATCCACAGATATCAAAAGTTTATTTTTAATGCGAATGCCTCTTGCCCAAGGGGTCATGTGTTGCTGTTGTTGATCCCTGCTTTCAGGGCACTCTATCATTGCCAGCTACATCGTTAAAAATTTTACTTCAGATATCATTTCATGTTCCGCTTATATAAATCCAGCAATTATTTTGCTTATACTTTACTGTCTGCCCTTGCCGTTGTACTGTTATTCAGTTCATGGGGAAACAAGGTATATCGCGCTACCCTTCGTGATCTTGCCGGCAGTAGTGCCTTTGCTCCGGCCATTACACGCCATCAAACCCTTGTTAACGGGAAACGGTTATCTTATAAAGCTATAGCAGGTTACCTTACTATTACTGATAAACAGGATCGTCCTTCGGCTCATATATTTTATACCAGTTACAGTCTCGATACCGACGGCGCTAACCGGCCAGTAACTTTTGTATTTAACGGCGGCCCTGGTTCGGCGTCTATCTGGCTGCATATGGGTTCAATTGGCCCGGTCCGAGCTATACCAGGTAAGCAAGGCTATCAGTATAACCGCCAGAACTGGTTGTCTTTTACCGATTTGGTATTTATTGATCCGGTGGGCACGGGTTACAGCCAACCTGCTGACGGCGTTGAGGCTAAGCAATTCTATGGTTACCAGAAAGACATCAGTAGCATAGCGGCTTTCATTAAATTATACCTTAAGCAACGTAACTTACAAACCACCCCGGTGTTTTTAGTAGGCGAAAGTTACGGTGCCGCACGGGCCGTTGGGCTGGCCGCTTATCTGAAGGATAGTCTCGCAATAAAAGTGAGCGGCCTCACCCTGATTTCCCCTGCCCTAAATTACCGGCTGGTAAGTTTCCATAAAGGGAATGATAAACCCTATCCACTATATCTGCCAGCTTTTGCCCGCACTGCGCAATATCATCATCGCCTTGCGGACGAACTTGAGCAGTTGAGCCCGGATCAACTTGGAAGTCGGGTAACACGTTTTGCCCAAGGGTTGTATACGCGTTACCTCGCTAAAAGCGACAGGGGCAACAGAGGCTTTACAAAAAGAATAATTGACTCTCTTAGCTACTTCACAGGTTTAACAAAGGATGAAGTAGCAGCAACGAATGGTCGTGTATCTGACGTTGAGTTTACCCAGTCATTATTAAAAAGTAGTGGTAATAAGATAGGCACCTTTAACAGTACAGTTAAAGGACAGATCAGTGCGGCTGATCCAAGCGAGGCTGCACTTCGGGCGGTATTTTCGGGTGCTTTCAATGAGTATATTAAGGGTGAATTACAGTATGATAATAACCTCCCTTATCAAGCCACAACAGCGGTGCCCGATTGGAACTACGGTCCTGCAGTAGCCAACGGATATTTTGACGTTTCAAGGGTGCTTGAGCACTTAATGACGAAGAATCCTGATCTGAAAGTAAGTGTGGCGGCAGGTTATTACGATCTGGCTACACCATTGGAGACCACTCGTTACGTCGTTGCTCACTTAAACCTGGTTCCACAGCTTCGCCACAATATCTCTATGAACGAGTACCGATCGGGACACATGGTTTACACAAGTAATGAGGCTAATGCACAGTTCCATAGCAACAGTGAAAAATTTTATCAGGACGTATTGAAAAAGGGAGGACAATCATAATTATAATACAAACAGGCGGAGTGGCCGAGCGGTTAGGCGGAAGTCTGCAAAACTTTTTACAACGGTTCGAATCCGTTCTCACGCCTCCAAAATTAAAGCAATCGCTTTCATTTTAGTTTCAAATTGGGTAGTAAAAGCTCTTGTTTATCAGGAGCTTTTCTTTTTTTAGGATTAAGATAGTGTTGATCTCAGATTAAAGGGTACCGTGTACCCACATCTTTAATATATTACTTAAAGATGTCCTGCGTAATTGTTAGGATAGTTTACTGATGACTGTTACAGCTATTTAATGCGGCTCACAGTAGTTTGTGCGTTATTAATGTCAGCCCGCGCTTCTGACTGATGCAGGGTAAAGGCCGGTACGGCTAGAGGCCTTTCTACTGTCTTGATTTTTTGGTTCCTTGTATCAAGACAAAGCATTAATCCTCCGCAGACTCGAATTGCCTAACGAAATCCTACATTCCTCGATCCCGAGCAAATAACACCTAAACCGAAAAAGCGCTCCAAAAGAGGAGCGCCCTTCAACCAATTATAAAACGCGTGTATGAAGATGAATATCATCGAGGTCAGAAGCGGATTTGAACCGCTGTAGAAGGTTTTGCAGACCAACGCCTCACCGCTCGGCCACCTGACCATTAACCCGGTCCGTAAACCGGGTTGTTTTAACTAGTCACTAAAGCGACACTATTAGGTGCAAAGGTTTGATTGTTGTTTCATAGGCAGATACTTCATTAATTATAGTCAGTTATATATAAATTCTTAGCTGTAGAAAGGATCGTGCGTTTCGCAGGGAGCAGCATACAAGCGTCCATCCTCCGTAACCACAAACTCGGTTGCCACGCCTCTGTTCCAACTCTGATATTTGCTAATCCGGGCGGCCCTGAACCAAGCGGAAATCGCTGTGTTCTTTTTACCTTTTTTCCTGTATTCAAAGCTCATGTTGCAAATATATAAATATCTACTAATTCTATGGATATTATGTATTAAAAAATGAAAAAAATATTTTGCGAGTAGGGGCAGACAGATAACCTATGAAAGCTAAAGTATTAAATTTACTGAACGTCAGACCTTAATCTATTAACAGCATAATCTTAATCTAACATGAAACTCAAAGCAATACTTGTCCTATCGGCATTAATGCTGGCTGGTATGCCGGTTTGGGCGCAAGCAACAAAAGACTATTCGCCTATTACTATCGAGAATTATTACAAGGTAAAGTGGGGCTATGCCGACGAGTTTATAGCGTTGTGGAAAAAGAACCATTACCCGCTACTGAAAAAGTTGCTGGAGAATGGCGACCTGCTAAGCATTAAAGCGGAATCACCGATTATACATAGCAGCGAAGATAGCCGGTGGGATTTTAAAGTTACGCTAACCTTTAAAACAGAGCACCTAGCCTTTGATTACAGTATAGTCGATCCGTATAAAAAGCAGTTATTTCCAGATCAGCAGGCTTACCGAAAAGAGGAGCAGCACCGTTTTGAACTGGTTATTGCCCATTGGGATGTTCCGGTAGAAACGGTGCCGCTCAACTGATCGGGCGGTTTTTTAATCTACGTCTGCTTCCTGTTTTAATTCATCTTCTTTTTTGCCATTGCCTAACCGTATTTTGGGTTTCTGTTCTGTTCCCGTTATAGTCATCGGTATGCCGAAAATACCAAGTGGCGGTAATCCAAGCCTGAATTTCAGGTTAAGATCACCATTAAAGCCAACTTGTCCACCAAATCGTGGTCTGAAGCCAGCAAATCGCATTTTGGTTTGTGCAATGGTGATAATGTTATTGGCAATGGTGGTTTTAATGTCGACTTTGGACAGATCGCCACCTTTACCCATGCTGTTGCGCCCGGTTTGCTTACCTATGGCGCCAAATAGTTTCAAACCTTTAACTTTTATGCGTTCCAGTGAGAGAACCCCGCCACCCTTTAACGAAGGGTAAACCGGATACATATACTTGTTAAGCTTGCCGCTCAATTGATAATCCAACGATACAATACCTTCAGCACTTGAAGCCGAGGTAGCCATATCCCTGAACAGTTTAATTTCTTTATAAGCCTTTTTAATATCAAAGCTTTTGGCTGTAAGGTGATAATCAAACGCGGCTTTTTGCGGCGTTATACTGCGGTAGGAGCCGTCCATAGTAACCGGCGCATTAATTAATGTAAAGCCTGTTTTCTTTAATAAGATTTTTCCGCTGTCAACCGCTAATTGTCCGCTAAAATTGTTAAGGTTTAATCCGTTATATTTTATTTTATCAACCGTAGCCTTGAAATTTAAATTAAGGTTAGACGGTACCAAAATAACACCTGCTGGCGCAGGTTTGGATGGCGTTGAAGCTGGTTGGGCATTGGCAAATGCCATAAAGTCGTCGGCTGTAATTGAGTGGCTTTTTAGGTCGAAGTTGCCTGTTAAGCAAGCTCCCGGCTTAACTACATAATTCAATACGTTTGACAAGGCACCATTAAGCACAATAACAGATTTGCCGTAAACAGCCCTGAACTTATCAAAGTTCATCTTGTCTTGATTGAAGGTAAACAAGCCGTCTTTGACGATAAAAGGTTTCGGAAATAAGTCTGAGCGCAAAACCAGATCCTTCACGGTCATATTCCCCGAGTTGAATAACTTGTCGTATTGTCCTCTGATAGCATAGCTCTGCCTGCCCTTAAGCGATAAGTTGGTAGTTATTAACCCACTTGCATTGTAGCCCTTCAGCGCAAACACCTGGTATATTTTGCCGATGTTGACAACGCCGTGCGACTGAATATTGTAGTTGAGGTCCGAGAAATTTTTAAGATCGGCTTTAACCCAAAAAGGTTGTCCTTCAAAGGCAAAAGAAATGGGTTTAATATTGACCTTCATGCCTGCAAGGGTGCCCGTTTTATTGATAATGCTGGTACTGATTTGCAGTTTCTCTATCGGGTGAGGATAGTACGACGTTTTAATATAGCCGTTTACCAGATCAATTGAGGCGTTGGTGACAGGAAAGATATGCTTCTTTGCTATGTAATGGCCTCTGGTGGTCAAAACGGCATTTACATCACCCTGTAAGTCGGCGCCGTGAACAGGGTAAAAGCTTTTGATATCGCTTAAATGGACATTCGCCTTTAAGTCTCCATTTAAACCGATGCCATTCTCGTTGTCGATAATCAAATATCCTTTAATATAGTTACTTAAGGCATTGATATTGAAGTCGCTTAGCTGGGCCCTAATGTGTTTATAATTATTGTCTGGGCACTGGGCATTAAGGTTAAAATGGATGTTTTTTAATGCTTCGGGCAGGTTGGCAAACTTAATATAACCATTGTTGAAGCTTGAGCTAAGGCTGAATTTTGGAACACTGGTTATCACCGTATCATAGCTGCGCAGACCGGTTTTGGCAATTCCGGTAGCATAACGGCCATCAGCCAGCAGATTAAGCTTATACCTGCCGCCTAAGTCCATAAACTTAATGCCGGTGGCCCTGCACCATTTTTCAAGGTCAATTTCGGTATTTATTTTAGCGTAGATCTGTGGCGACTTTATTCCTTTCAGCTTAAACTTTGAATTGAAGAAGTCGTTATCCACGTTAAAGTGCAACGAATCCATATTCAGGTCGAGATTGTCTGGGTTGCAGCCTTTAACATCGGCCGTTAAGTTGAGGTAAAGGTTTTTTACCGGTGAGGGAGTTTTGTTGCTTGCAATGTAGCCATCTCTTACCTTCATGCTGAAGTCAAAATCGGGCATAAGCTTTTTTGCCGCAGAGTATTGGCCCTTTAATGCCATTTGCATGGTGCCGGTACCGTTAACTTCTATGTTATCAACTAGTTTCGAGTATTTCGAAGGCAGGGCGGTAAATATGTCGCTCAAGTCGCTTTGATAGGAGGTTAGCTTAAAATCCATATCATAACCATCTTTCACAAAGCCGAATTTACCGTTAAACTTTACGGGAAGCTGGTTGATCATCAGATCGTTTTTCTGAAATACAAAAGCCAGTGATTTGGTATTAATGTTGGTTACCAGGTCGGCGTTTACCTTTTTGTTGATGATATATGGTTGATTATTGTAAGAGAAATCAAAGGAGGCAATTTCCGTATGTGTATACAGATCAAAAACATCCTTACTCAGATTGCCGCTGCCCGAATAGTTGAAGTTGCGGGCATTGATCTTCATGGGCAAGGAGGCATCATTGTACATCAAATGACTTTTTACAATTGATATTTCGTCGATACCCAGAGATGCACTTGTGGTATCAGCTTTGGCTTTAGGCGATGCAGGTTGCGCTTTGTATACGTTGTAATTTGCATGGCCGGTGCTGTCAACCTCAATGTTAATGGTAGCCTGGTTAAGGTATATTTTACTGATCTTAACGTCTGTTCTTAAAAGGGAGCTAAGATCAAGCGCGAACGAAACTTCTTTAGCAGCTATCAGCGTATCGTTTTGAAACGGAGCGCTGCCTTTTAAAGAGAAATCATTAAGCGTAAGCGTAAGTGCTGGAAAACGTTTAAAAAAGGAAAGGTCGGTTCCGGAAAAAGTTACCTTGCCATTAATGCTTTTATTGGCCAGCTGCTCAATTTTATTGGTGATGGTTTGCGGAAATAAAACCGGGAGGATAAACATCAGCAGTAATATCGCGCCTACTACTATGCTTGTGATTTTTAACGATTTTAATAAAAACCTGACGAAGGGACTTTTCATATTAATTGTAACGGAACGGTTGATCGACTCAAAAATGACGAAGTCGGGTAATTAAAAATCTTATTTCTACAAAGTTACCGGATTAATGGAATTAAGCGAACGTTGTTGGGCCCTGTGCCGCTTCTTTTTTTCCCCATTTGTACATTACTCAAATCCATAATATAACCTATATTATTATATTATAGTTAACGTTAAATTTTACGTTAAAATAAAAAGTGTTTTATTTCTTTTTATTTAAATAAAATTTTATCTTAGTGCAAATGCTTTTTTGATTATTGCTTTTGCCGAAATATAAGCCAGATCGCATTTCTTTTTTGACCTTCCTCTATAGCCAGCCTTTTTTGACAGATTCTGTCAGGCTACCCGCTCACATTCCGGCCTGCAATAATCTGTAGTTGCCAGTTTAAGTTTAACTATCTGTAATACTTATCACAATGATAGATCAGGTATTAACTTTTTTAAATACACAGCTGGATAATTATTTGAGGATAAAACTCGACGTATCTAATACCAGTCCTTTTATCCAGTTAGCTAATATAGCCTGGAACGACACTGACCCGGGAGGCGGCAATGGCAATAATTTACCATCAAATGCCTTTATTACCCTTGTTAACATTGAAGAGGACCGGATCAGCAAATCTCCCGATAATTTTGTGCGACAAGATACCGGCATACTTTACAAAAGTCCTAAAGTATACCTCAATCTGTATGTGCTGTTTGCCGTCAATTTAAATTCATACGTAGAATCGCTCAAGCGGCTTTCTTTCATTATCCAGTTTTTTCAATACCAGAGCGTTTTTACTCCTTTTGACTTTCCGGGTTTACCACCTACCGTGGAAAAACTGATCATGGATCTGAATACACTTTCGTTCCAGGACATGAATAACCTTTGGGGTATCCTAGGTTCAAAATATCTGCCTTCTGTGCTGTACAAGCTGCGGCTCATTTCTATAGACGAAAACCTTGCACAGGGTACGGCACCGTTACTACATCAAATTACCATTAATGACCAAACCATCCGCGTACAATGATTGCCATCGACTTTGAAAACCTTTTTACGATTGAAATTTTGCACAAGTTCTTTGCTGATAACGTGTGTAATGATTTCGTGGTAACCTCATCGGCCGCAACGGATGCTGTAGCAGGAGGGCATAAATTAATTGTAAAACAGGCCGGCAATAAGGTTTTCGCGGCGGCTCAGGTTGATGCTAATAAAACGCCGTTTGTGACTTTAGAAGAGGGAATGCAGCTCACCATGTACATGTGGCTTAGCAATTCGCTTTTCTATAACTACACCAATTTAAATATCGGTTCAGGAACGTCAACGGTGTACTACTTTACCAACCGCAACGTTAATCAAACCAATGGCAAAAGTCTGTTGACTGAAAAAATACCCGGTTATAATTCTGCAAATACTTACCGGCCAGGCGATTTGGCTGTTAACGGCTTTGATGTTACTTTTCGGGCTATTCGTTCAAGTAACTCGGCAAACCAGCACGGACTTTCAGAAGCCGACTACTGGGCCGATGTGGACGATAATGACTACGTGTCAAACGTTGACGTGCTGCAATGGCTGCCTTCGCTGGCCACTTATAATTTTTCAACCTCGCAGCCTAATGCTAATATCACCCTAACGGGTTATAATGCGCCAACCAACGACTATACTAAAAGCTTTATTTCAAAAACAATAATGTTCCCTGCGCCAGTATTGTCCTTTCCCCTTGACCTATCGGGCGTTCCTTCGGGTAAGTATTCACTTACTGTAAATGGCATTCAACAGTGGATCTATCTCAATGATGAGTTAAGCGGTGGGCGGCCATTTGCTGTAATTGATATTTTTAATCAGGCCAATCCGCCCACCTGCAATCTTTTGGATGGCGCGGGAGCTTTATTGTCGCCTTTATATTCTATTTACTTTTTAAACCGGGCAACTATCTGGAAGTACATATTGCCTCTGGGTAAAACGGGCAGCATTAATGATACCGCCAGTGTTTATCATTTTACAGGCGCGGCTAACCAGGTAAACTCACTAACACCCATACCATTAACCAATAAACCACTCAATTTTAAAGTCACAGTTAATACCCATGCTTATACTCCGATAGCTTGCGCAAATCCGCAACGGTTAACCTCATTTACGCAAGCAGGCGATACTTATCCGTGTTCTGAAATATTTCTGAATTACTAATTAAAACCTAAGATATTATGTCACAGATTAATGAAAGCGCAATTAAAACACCGGGAGTTTATGTGAATGAAATTCCTTCCTTTCCGCCGTCTATTGCGCAGGTGGCCACCGCCGTTCCGGCATTTATCGGGTACACGCAGAAGGCTATTAATGCCATTGGCAACGATCTCACCAACAAGCCCACAAGGATAAGTTCGCTGTTGGAGTATGAGCAGTATTTCGGCACCGCGCAACCCGAAACAGATATTCAGATCACTTATACGCAAACAACCGCTGGTACAGTAACCACTGATACGATAAGTATAGCCTTTGCAGGCGGAGGCAACGCTTCCAAACATAATATGTATTACGCCATCAGGCACTTTTATGCCAATGGGGGAGGCGTTTGTTATATCGTATCTTCCGGCCCCTACAAAAGCATTGGAACAGGCCTGGTAGATACGGAACTGCAAGCAGGTTTGGACGCTGTGCGACAGCAGGATGAGCCGACTTTAATTGTATTTCCGGAAGGGCAAAAGCTAACGGAAACGGAATACTATGGCCTGATAGAAAAAGCGCTCAAACAATGCGGCGATCTGCAGGACAGGTTTGTAATTATGGACCTGTATAGTACGGGATCTGACCTGCATACGTCTGGCGACCTGACTACGGCCAGCGGCAATTTCAGATCTGGTATCACGCCTGATAACAATAACTACGGCGCCGTATATTTCCCTAACCTAAAAACGCTGTATGCCTTTACTTATGATGAAACAGCTACTTCTATTGTACATACGGTAGACGGAGCCGCTGGCGGGTTAAACGGAAAGAAACTAAGCGATATAACTACTTCCAATTCTGCTGCTTATAACTTGCTCAAACAAGCCGTACGCACGCAGTTTCCTGTAATATTGCCTCCTTCGCCAGCTATGGCGGGTATTTATGCGGCTGTTGACGGTTCACGCGGTGTTTGGAAAGCACCTGCCAATGTTGGCGTGCTTGATGTATCAGGCACAACCTTCCAGGTTTCTGATGAAATGCAGGGTGATCTCAATATCGATCCAACCTCCGGTAAATCCATCAACGCTATACGTGCTTTTACGGGAAAAGGCGTTTTAGTATGGGGCGCGCGTACGCTTGACGGCAATAGTAACGACTTTAGATATATATCCGTCCGGCGCTTTTACATCATGGTGGAAGAGTCAACTAAGCTGGCCGCCATGCAGTTTGTTTTTGAACCGAATGACGGCTCTACCTGGGTGCGCATCAGGGCCATGATAGAAAATTTCCTGACCAATTTGTGGCGTTTGGGGGCTCTGGCCGGATCAAAGCCCGAGCAGGCCTTTTATGTGAAGGTTGGTTTAGGGCAAACCATGACGTTTGATGATATCCTGAACGGCAGATTGATAGTTGAAATAGGCATGGCTCCAGTAAGGCCCGCCGAATTCATCATTCTGCGTTTCTCACAAATACAGCAGCAAGCTTAACAGCGCAGCATAGTAGTATATAGATTTCTTCATCCTAAAACTATAGCATTATGGCTAATTACCCACTTCCCAAATTTCACTTCAGTGTGGACTGGGGCGGTACGCGAATTGGTTTTACCGACGTTACCGGACTTGACATAACCAACGACATCATTGAATACCGGGACGGCGCGAGTCCGGAGTACCATAAGATAAAGATGCCCGGACAGCGGAAATTCAGCAACATCTCTTTAAAACGGGGGATTTTTAAATCAGACAATGAGTTCTATACCTGGTTCAATACCATCAACATGAATACCGTTGAGCGGCGAGATATTACCATCAGCCTCTTAGATGAAACCCTTGCGCCCGTAGTGGTATGGAAGGTAAAAAATGCCTGGCCTACCAAGGTAACCTCTACCGATTTAAAGGCAGACGGTAATGAGGTGGCAATTGAGACGCTTGAACTTGCGCACGAAGGTTTAACCATACAAAACGAGTAACCATGTTTGATTATCCGCTAACCGGTTTTCACTTTTTGGTGGTATTTGAAATATTCCCTCAGGTACCTAATGACTTTCGGTTTCAGGACGTAACCGGCTTGAGTGTGGATGTTAACCTGGATACCTACAATGAAGGGGGCGAAAACAGATTTACACACCGGCTGCCAGGCCGCAATAAATACAGCGATCTGGTTTTGAAACGGGGGATGACGCTTGTTTCGGGCGTTACCGCATGGTGTCTTGATAGCATTGAAAACTTTAACTATCAACCTACCAATATGCTCATCTCTTTGCTCAATGAGCTGCATTTGCCGGTGTCATCCTGGTACGTTACCAATGCCATTCCAATTAAGTATGACATTTCGGGGTTAAGTGCCCAAGAAAGCAAGATTGTGATCGAATCAATGACTTTGCGGTACGAGTATTATAAAACCCTTAACCTGTCGTCAGCGGCTTCGGCTGCAATTGGAGCGGTGGCCGATCTGCTTGGAGGCGCAAGCGCCAGTGCAAGTATTTCCGTAGCCTGAGCGGTATTATTAAATAGTTGAATATGCCAGTAGAAATAAGAGAATTGGTGATCACCACGTCGGTTGAAGAGGCTACCAATAGCGCTTCAACTGCTACATCCGGAGGTGCAAATCAGGAGGATATAATCACGGCCTGTGTAGAGAAGGTACTGGAGATTTTGAAAGAAAAAACTGAACGTTAATGAGCCTGGGACAATTACAGAAGATGAAGCTGGTAGCTTATGACGATATCAGCTTTAATAATGAGTCGGGATTGGAGTACGAAGTATTGATCAACCCTGAGTCTTATGCGCTAAACTATGGTACCGAGGTAAATCTACGCAGTGCCCAGGGCTCAAGCGAAACTATTACTTCGTTCAACAAAAGGTCTCCGCAGTCGCTCTCCTTTAAATTTTTGTTCGATGGTACAGGCGTAGTAAAAAGGGGAGGCGGAGGTTTGTTATCAGGTCTGGCGGTACCGGGTTTACCTGCTGATAAGCCAAACGTTGTTCAGGATTTTCAAAAGTTTAAGAACGTTGTTTACCAGTATTCAGGCGGAACGCACCAGCCCAGATTTGTTCAGTTACGCTGGGGGCCCTTGCTTTACAATTGCCAGGCCACCAAAATGACCATCACCTTTAAGCTCTTTAATCCGGATGGAAGTCCATTAAGAGCCGAGGCCGATTGTACTTTCCAGGGTGTAATTGATGAAAACAAGCTTGCTACCATTGAAAATCGGAAATCTCCCGACCTGACGCATGTTCGCACCGTGATTGAAGGCGACACGCTGCCGCTGCTCTGCTACAGGGAGTATGGCGATAGTAAATACTATTACGAGGTTGCCCAGTTTAACCAGCTAACAGATTTTAAACAGTTGATACCCGGGACGAAAATTATTTTTCCTCCCTTATCTAAATAGCTTATGTCATTAAGCCAAACCTTGCCCCAAACACAAACCACTGATCTGGTTACATTTACTATTAAAGTGAACGGCAATGCCATTGGCACAACTTACCAGGTAGTGTCTCTTAATGTCAATTATGAGATAAACCGGGTGCCGATGGCCAAGCTGGTGATCTATGATGGTGACGCCGCTACGCAGGATTTTGCGGTAAGCAATGAAGACACTTTTAAACCAGGTGCCGAAATAGAAATTGCCGCGGGTTATCATAGCGATGAGAATCCCATCTTCAGTGGTATTATTTTAAGACATAGTTTAAAGATTAGGAACAATACCTCTCCGCTTTTAATACTCGATTGCCGGGATAAGGCCGTCAAGATGACCGTTGCCCGTAATAGTAAATATTTCTATAACCAAAAGGATAGTGATGCTGCCGGCGACATAGTGAGTTCATACAGCCTGGATAGTGATTTTGAAGACACGCAAGTGCAATTGGAGACCATTGTACAATACGATTGTACCGACTGGGATTTTATCGTTTCCCGGATGGAAGCCAACGGCAAACTCTGTATCGTAAAGGATGGAAAAATAACCGCTCAAAAGCCCGATTTCACTACCGATACCGTGCTGGACCTTGTTTTTGGAGCCACCATGCTGGAGTTTGACGCAGATCTTGATGCGCGAAATCAATATCAGTCGGTGGTAGCTAAAACCTGGGATTACAGTAATCAGGCTATGAGTACAGCCAATGCGCAGGAACCGGGTTTTGAGGAAAATGGTAACATAGGCAGTAGTGATCTGGGCGATGTGCTTTCTGTTTCTGAATACGACCTTTTTTTGGCCGAAGATGTAACCTCAAACGAACTGCAAAACTTAGCCGACGCGAGGCTGCAGCAGGCGCGTATGTCGCGGTCAAGGGGGCGAATTCGCTTTGAAGGCTACAACGGTATTTTTCCTGGCGATATGATCAATATAGGCGGTGTAGGCGACAGGTTTAACGGAAAGGTATTTGTATCCGGCGTGCGCCATGAAATTGTGAACGGTGTTTGGAATACCGATGTACAGTTTGGTTTTTCAAATGATTGGTTTGCCAAGCAGCCTGATGTAAGCACGCCGCCTGCGGCTGCGATGATACCACCGGTGCAGGGCCTTCAGACAGCCATCGTAACTACAATTGAGAATGACCCGAACAGTCAGGACCGGATCAGGGTGCGGTTGGCACTTACTGACGACGGTGAAGACGGCGTTTGGGCGCGGGTAGCCTGCCTGGACGCAGGAGACACACGGGGAACATTTTTTAGGCCCGAAGTTGGGGACGAAGTAGTAGTGGGCTTTCTCAACAATGACCCCCGGCATCCGATTGTTTTGGGCATGCTGAACAGCAGCGCCAAGCCCGCTCCGCTTACGGCTTCAAATCAGAATGATGAAAAAGGCTACGTATCACGCAGTGGTATGAAGATGATCTTCAACGACTCCGAGAACTCGCTGAAAATTGAAACGCCCGCAGGTAAAAAGCTTACCATCAGTGAAAACGACGGTGTAGTGAAGATGGAGGATGAAAACGGGAATACCTTTTCCATGGACTCATCGGCAATTACGGTGCAAAGTGGAGGGGATATTAACCTCAAAGCCACTGGCGATTTAACCATAGATGCGGTGAACATTTCGCTCAACCCTTCATCAAGTTTTTCGGTAAGTGCAGGCGGGGCTTCTATTAGTGCGGACAGTGGCAGTGCTTCAATCTCTGCCCCGTCGGTAAGCGTAGAGGGTTCTGCATCTGCAACATTAAAAGGTGGAATTGTAATGATAAACTAAAAAATTATGCCTCCCGCAGCAAGAGCTTCAGATATGCATGTATGCCCGATGGTAACCGGGGTAGTGCCACACGTTGGAGGGCCCATAATGCCTCCGGGTGCCCCAACGGTATTAATCGGTGGATTACCGGCCGCTACTTTGGGCGATATGTGTACCTGTGCCGGCCCGCCAGATGTGATCGTGATGGGATCGTCTACAGTACTGATTGGTGGGAAACCTGCTGCGCGACTGGGTGATTCAACAGCCCACGGGGGCGTTATTGTGTTAGGATGTCCAACGGTAATTATAGGAGGATAAGCCATGGCAGATTCTTTTTTAGGTACAGGGTGGAGCTTCCCGCCAACATTCGACACCGGCATAGGAACGGTTGTAATGACCAGTGATGAGGCTGATATACAACTGAGTTTACAAATATTACTCTCAACCCGGCAGGGCGAGCGCGTAATGGTTCCGGACTATGGCTGTAACCTGGATAAGATGGTGTTTGAACCGATGACAACCACCTTTAAAACTTATATCAGCGAAATGATCAGAACGGCAATCCTTTATTATGAACCGCGCATCGATCTCAACAGCGTCAAGATTGATGATAGCAGGGAGACTGAAGGCGTGATCCTGATAATCCTTGACTATACGGTGCGCACCACTAACTCAAGGTTCAACTTTGTATATCCTTATTATAAAAACGAAGGCACAGAATTAAAATAATGGCAACTAATTGTTTAGATAGCAAGCTTTTAAAGTATAATGGTACCAGTCAGCCTCAACGGGAACTGAGCGCCTTAATTACTGATTGTGCCCTGGTTGATGAGCGCTCCGCTGCCGACCTGATCTTACTGGCCCGCAAGTACAGCGCCTACCTAAACTACTATGACCTTACCAATACCGTTACCGGCGACTGGCAGCCATTAATGAGCAGAGATATAGCAGTAACCATAGCAGGGCTGGCCAACTGGAGGATAAAGGATTTTAACGCTTTTATTAAATATGTAAACGATTCCATTATAAGCGCGCCTACTGATGACGACGCTAAAAAGTTTTTCAAGCTGCTGTTTGACTTTGTTTTTTCTTTAGCCACAGCGCTTGATCAATCCTTCAGAAATATTAGTTCCGACATCGACTATAGTACTTTTTTATCAGTGTCTATAGCCTCAGGCATCGCTAATCCGCTAAGCACCCTAACACAGTATTACGCCATATTTAAGGGCGACGGTTTGATTGATGAAACATCGGTATATACAGACCCGCTGATGCCGTTAGACTCGACGATAATGTCACAGAATTTCCAGTCGAATTCATTAAGCAGTGTGTTTATTGCTAATCCTGCCGCCACAGTATATCCCATCACTATCAGCGGACCCGTGCATGACGAGATCAACCATATCATTACGCACAACTTGTTCACCGGGGCTTATCAATCTTTTATCAATGCGGTGATCAACATCATCAGCCGCACACCCAATTACCTGCTTCAAACGCTTGATAATTATCCATCCCATGAGCCGCATTACGCTTTGTACCTTACTTTTTTAAAGCTTTTTAATTATACCCAGCGGCATATTAACCAATTCACTAAAAAGCACCTCGACTTTTACTATAAAGATGTTTTACAGCTTTCCAATAATGCGGCCCAGCCAGATGATGTGCACCTGATCTTTGAACTGCAAAAGAACATTAAGCAGCACCTGATTGCTAAGGGAACTTCCTTTAAGGCTGGCAAAGACGCCAATAACATTGATATTTTTTATGCGCTTACCAATGATATAGTGGTACAAACAGCCAATGTGCAGGCGTTAAAATCTATCTACCTTAACAAAGACATCGCCCCCGTTAGCCTGTTTGCTTCTTCCACCGCCAACTCCGAAGATGGTCACGGTGGCAAGTTGTTAAGCGCAGACAACTCGTGGTACCCATTTGGCAATCCATCAAAAATACAACCCGCCGCTATTGGTTTTGCTATCGCGAGTAATGTATTGTTCCTTAATGAGGGAACACGCAGCATTACCTTAACCTTTAACTGTAACAGTACAAGTGGTATTGCCCCCAGTGATCTGACCGGTATTTTCAATATTCAGCTTACCGGTTCAAAAAAATGGTTCACCGTTTCGGCCTACACCGCAAGTGTGCCTAACACTACTTCCTTGACGTTAAGCTTTACCCTGGAGGGCGACGCGCCGCCGATAGTTCCTTACGCTGCAAAAATTCATGGCGGCAACTTTACGCAAAACCTGCCCATGGTACAGGTAATGCTCACGAGCTATCAGTCTTATCAGAAAATTAAACAGTTAAAGATTAGCGGTATAACTGTTGCCGTATCAGTTGATGCCGTTAAGAATCTAAGTCTGCAAAATGATGACGGTAAAATAAATGCTTCAAAGCCATTTAAGGCATTTGGCGATTTCCCGGAATCAGGAGCTTCATTTATTATTGGCAGTGCGGAGATCTTTCAGAAAACCTTAACGCAATTAACCATTAATTTTCTCTGGAGCCAGGAGCCTGAAACGGAGTCTCAGGTAGCGCTCTCGGCGCTCGTAAAGGGGCAGTGGAAAGCCTTGTCTACTAATAATACGGTTAGCTTGTATGCTTCTGGTATTACCATTAACCGGACAACTATTCTTATTAAAAAGCCAATCATAACCATCTTACCCACCTTAGAAGGATTTCTCAAGCCGAAGATTGAGCCGCATCTGGAAAGTTCGATAATAAAAGAGACGACGCTAGCTACGGGTGATTTAGGGGCCAAGGGTGAAGTGGCCATTTCAGGGTTTATAAATGCGGGCGATGATGTTTACCGTTTCATATTGCCTGTGGTATCTACTACGGGTCTGGAAACCGTTGTAAAATCGCCGGAGAACTTTGTGTCAAATAACGATTATACAGTAGCTACTGTCGATGGCTTCATTAAGCTCGAACTGCAGGGCGACGAATATAGCCTGAGCACTTATTTGGGTAAAATACCCGTTCCAACGGTAACTGTTAATTATGATGACAGCACGCCGCCTAACGTTACTAGTTATACCGTTCAAAAAGGTACCATGCCTGTGCCCGATCCGCCTGTTTTGAAAAATATAACGATAGCTTATTCGGCACAAGACGTAATCGCCCTGAATGATAGCAGCGCTACGCTTTTTAACAATCGCAGCAGTTACTATTACCATATAGAGCCTTTTGGGTATCGCGAAATGCAACCCAATATCACTACCGACGCGGTTACTTTTTTACCTGTTTTTAACGTTGATGATAGTAAGTCCAATGACGATGGCGGTGAACTGTGGATTGGCTTAGCCAGCGCCGCTCCTGATGAAACTTTTTCTATTCTCTTCCAGGTGTCTGATGGAACGGCCAACCCGTTAAAGAATATGACAACGGTAAACTGGTACTATTTGAGCAACAACAACTGGACCCAGTTTAAAAAGCAGGCGGTAACCGATCAAACAAATAACCTAACCCGTTCTGGTCTGGTGATCTTTAACGTTCCGGCCGAGGCGACTTTGAATAATACGAGAGCAGATAGCGGCCTGCTCTGGCTCAAAGGCGTGGTGGACCACGATACAGATGCCGTTTGTAACCTAATTGCCGTAGATGTCAACGCTGCAGAAGCACAGTTTGAACAGGACCTCACAAAAAACGTCGAGTTTACCAAGGCGATACCGCCCAATACGATAAGCAAACCCGTAGTTCCCGACGGTGCCGTTAAAAAAACGCAGCAACCTTTTATTTCCTTCGGTGGCCGGCCGCGTGAAACCGACGGACAGTTTTACTTGAGGGTTAGCGAACGGCTGCGCCATAAAAACAGGGCGATTACAGCCTGGGATTATGAACGCCTAACCTTACAAGCCTTCCCTCAAATTTTTAAGGTTAAATGTATTAGCCATACCGGGCTTACGCTTGACGAAAAGACGAACACCCAGAAATATTCTGAAACCTTAGCCGGCCAGGTTATGGTGATTACTATACCCGACTTAACGGGTTTAAGCGCCGCTAACCTGTTAAAGCCATATACCAGCATTGGCTTGCTTACAGAAATACAACAATACCTGCAGGGTTTAACCTCGCCTTTTGTGAAGGTTAACCTGAGTAATCCGCACTTTGAAGAAGTGCAATTTGATTTTCAGGTAACCCTGCATGAGAATTACGATCCTGTGTATTACCTCAACCTGCTTAATAATGAGATAGAACAATTTTTAACGCCGTGGGCCAACGGTAACCCGCAATCGCTTCAATTTGGTAACACCATCGAAAAATCGGTAGTGCTCAATTTTGTGGAGGAGCGGTATTATGTGGATTACGTAACCTGCTTTCAAATGAACCACATCATTTCAAGAGATGGCCTAATTGTAAAAAGCGCGCTATACAATATTGATGAAGCCGTTGCCAGTACCGCCAGGTCAATTTTGGTTTCTTACTACAACGAAGTATCACAGATAAAACATTTGATTAGTTCACCCGCAAATTGTGAATGCGATGGATCAAAAGGTGATAAATAGGACCCCCGTACTGTTACCCGATCAGGATTATGCCTTTTTGCGTAAGGCCGGGCTTGAATATATTGAAAGCCTGGGAAGCAAGCTCTGGACGGATTACAATGAACATGATCCGGGCATAACCATACTGGAGGCCTTGTGCTATGCCATTACTGAAATTGGCTATCGTATAGAAATGCCGGTTCAGAATTTGCTTACAGGCGCGGGCGGTAAAATACCGGCATCGCAACCGCTATATACGGCAAAAAATATTCTAACCCAGTCGCCTTTAAATATTGATGATTACCGCAAGCTGCTGATTGATATTGTAGGTGTGCATAACGCCTGGCTCATAACCAACGCCACCCATACCATTGATAACGTTGTGTCGCCCGCCGGCGAAGTTGCCCTTTACGCTGATTGTAAAAAGGACGCGCTGTCTTATGATGTAACCCCGCATCCCATTTATTTAAACGGGCTTTACAAAGTATTGCTCGATCTGGATAACGACCAGCAATTTGGTGATCTCAATAACGGCGAATTGCAGGTGCTTAATCCACCATACGGCATTTTTAAAAGTGGTGATGTTAGCCTTACCATTGTCTTCCCGGTTTGGAATGATGCATCGGCGCAGCCCTTATTAGCTGCTGATCCGGCATCGGTAAATGCAGTTACCGCCACGTTAACAAGCACCAGTGATTTTGAGATAGAGATTGAGTTTGCTTATTCGGCCTTAGGCTCAAACGAGAATGCAACGCTTAAAGGCATCGTCAATATTGATCTTCAGCCTTCCGGACAAAGGGTTGCTTTAGCCGATCTGCAAAACTTTTTTTCGCCTGATTTTACCACCCAGGTCGTGAATCTGTACCTACTGAAAATCCAGAGAGCCAAAACAATAGTTCAGATAGCTATAGATACCCTTAACGCCAATAGAAACCTTTGCGAAGATTTTGTAAGCGTAACAACCATTAAGGATGAGGAGATAGCCATATGCTGTGATATAGACGTAACGCCGGCTGCCGATATGGAGCAGGTGCAGGCCGATGTGTTCTACGCTATTGAGAACTACCTTAACCCTTCGGTAACCTTTTACCAGCTCGCAGAAATGCAGGCAAGAGGCTATACCAACGACGAAATTTTTGAAGGACCGGTACTACAGCATGGTTTTATAGATACAACAGAGCTTGATCAAACGCAGCTTCGCGACGAGATATACGCTTCAGATATTATTAGCTTGATGATGAATGTTGATGGTGTTGTTGCTGTCCGTAACTTCAGGATGACCAAGTATGGGCCTGATGAAAAGCCGGTAGTGAACCAAACCGGCAAAAGCTGGTGCATGCCTATTACAGATGGGTATAAGCCTGTTTTTTCGGAAACCAAATCGAAGATACTCTTCTATAAAAATCAGTTTCCTTACCTGCCTTCCTTACCAGAGGTTCGTGATACCTTACGCTGGCTGAGGGCAGTAAAGGCACGTAATAAACTGTCAGGTCATACAGATGATCTGGCAATCCCCGGAGGTAGTTACTTTCCGCTGGATAACTATACGTCTATCGAAGAGCTTTTCCCCCAAACCTATGGCATCGGCAAGGTTGGGTTGCCCCCAGCGGCAAGTAACGAACGGAAAGCCCAGGCTAAACAGCTGCAGGCTTATCTTTTGTTTTACGATCAGGTTTTGGGCGATTTTATGTCTACACTTAAAAACGCTAAGGAGCTTTTTTCTACCGATGCAATTGTCCAAACCTACTTTGCGCAGTTTTTAGGTAATATCAACAACATTTCGGCGGTATATAAGCCAGATGGTGCATCCAAAACTATTGATCAGCTTGTTATGCAGGCGCAGGATTCTGCCAATACGACCTTAAACGACTGGCAAAAGCTGTATGAATCACGAGAGGTGTTCCTCGATCGCCGAAACCGTTTCCTGGATCATTTGATGAGCCGCTTTGCGGAGTCGTTCAATGAATATGTCTTGCTGATGTACTCGCTCGACTATACCACCCAACAGGAGACCAAGATTGATCCGGCGGATATGATCAGTAACAAGATCGAGTTTTTGAAGGACTATCCGGTAATGAGTTATGAGCGGGGGAGAGCATTTAATTATTCGCCGCGCAATCCTGATTTTACCATTGATGCGAGCAAATTGTGGGACACAGATAATGTATCAGGCGCTGAACGAAAGTTGAGCAGTCTGGGCGGATTCAGCAATTACTACCGCCGGTTTTTGTATTGCCTCGGCAATTTTACCATAAATACCACTGGCGACACCCCTCCCAAATATCAGTTTGTTTACAGTGACGGCCAGGGACATTCCCTTACATCAATAAAACAGTTTGATACGGAAGATGATCTTCAGCAAGCATTGCCCGGTTTTATGGATTTGGTGCTTACTGAAGAAAATTACCAGATCAGGGAAAATGCAGGCCATTGGAATATTTACGTAACCGATAATGCGGGGACCGATCAGGCTGTGAGCAACGACTTCGGTTCCGAAGCTGAGGCGCAACAGGCAGTAACAAGTTTCACTAATCAATTTGATAACGCCTGCGATTCGGAAGGCATGCATTTGATAGAGCACATCTTATTACGGCCGCGAAACAATCAGTTTGTGCTTGCACCGGTGTGCCTTGATCCTAACTGTGACTTCTGCGGAGAGCAGGACCCTTATTCCTTTAAAATTTCTGTGGTGCTGCCTTACTGGCCAAAGCACTTCAGGAGTATCGCTTTCAGACAATATTTTGAAAATATCATCCGTGAGGAGTTGCCTGCACATACTATCGTAAAGGTTTGCTGGATCAATGATTCCTCCATGTTTGATTTCGAGAATAAGTATAAGGACTGGATCACTGCCCTGGCCAATTACTCATTCGACAATACAAAGATCAACGACTTGCAATCGGCAAGTGATAAGCTGGTTCCGCTGCTGTTCAATCTGCATAGTGAATACCCTGTTGCTACCCTTCACGACTGTGAGGAAAGCGTTAATACCAATATGGTAATGTTAGGTAAAACAATTCTGGGCTCCTTAAAAAGTTGACATATGGCAAACTCAAATGAATATATCGTATTTGAAGCTGATCAGGTACTCACCAATGATCATCTTAACGAAATGTTTGGCTACCTCGACCAGCAAAACCGCTGGACAAGGAACAAGCTGATCGGTATCGGAATTGTTTGCGGGTTTGAGCTGGTGCTTAATCCGGGCGTTATCCAGATCAACAGGGGCTGCGGTGTTACTTCACAGGGATATCTCATTGTGCAAGACACTACACCTTATACCTGGTATATCCCTTATACACCGGTTGATGTGCCCACTGATCTGCCCTTTACCTATACCGGCAATCTTCCCTTTTACAAGCCGTTTTGTGCCGATAAAGATATTTTCCTGCTGCTTACTGATGATCAGCATAATGCGCTCGATGGTGACCAGCAGGCCAGCGCCATAACCATTTCGTCAGCCGCCGACACCCTTGCTAATTATGCGGTGGTATTGTTCCTGGAAGCCCGGGAAACCGACCTGAAGAATTGCGACATGATGGATTGCAATAATAAGGGCGAAAAAATTGCTTTTCAGGTGAGACCGTTGCTGGTCGGCAAACAGGATCTGCCTGGTGCTATCAATACAGACGGAGCTAATGGTGGTACTAATACTACCGCAGCTCCCGGGCAAATAACCTTAAAACGCTATAACGTTCCTTTTACGACCTTAAACAATGCAACCGATGTATTGAGCGCATTTGTTAAATTAGTGGATGATGCCACTTTGAGCCAGATTAATGATGCCTATAACTTTTGCTTCCAAACGTTTGGCGCAACCGCAGGAGTAAGTGATAATCCTTTCACCGATCTGCTGAGCACGCTCCAGGGCTACCGCACGCAGATCCTGTTCCAGAATCCGCTCTATATCCAGTATTTTTATGATTTTATTGATGACCTGATAAAGGCTTATAATGAGTTTATCGAAAAGACGAACAACATTATTTCTGCCTGTTGCCCGGACGAAAACCTATTCCCCCTTCACCTGGTGCTCGGTGCCGCTTCACAGGCCACAAGTAACTATGTGAAAGATAGCCTGCGGACGTATTTCATCTATTCACCGCTGTTTTCAAAAGCAGGAGGCGGGGCGGGGCAATTAAGCTTGTTGTTTAACCGTATGGTGATCATGGTTAAATATTTTAGCACGCAGTCGCGGTTTTTAGAAAGGCAGCCCGCTATAAGGATAACCCCGAGCCGTTACCGTCGTGCCTTGCTTTCGGAGCGGGCAATTCCGTACTACTACACCCTAAATGCAGACGGGGCCGAACTGTATAAGTACTGGAACTATAATAAGACCATTAAAGGCAATGCCATCCTTAATTTGGGCTATAACGCCAATCTGTATAATACCGATACAGCCGTAACGCAACCGTTGTTATATGATATTGAGCCCTATAATTTTTTCAGAATAGAAGGACACATCGGCCAGAATTATCAGACGGTGCTTGCCAACCTGGTCGACCAGCAGTCGAACTATAACCTGCCATTTGATATAGTCGCGGTTTCTGCAGACCAATTGGATCCAAATGCTACTTTACCCAATTGCAATATTGAAGACCTCGACACCGATTACAAATTGCTGCTCAGCGAGGCTACTTGTAAGATTCATACGCCATTCTGCTTCGTTACTAAATTGCCTTATACTGTTTCAGCCGCACCGGCCAATACTCCTGTTAATGTCGGTTTGGCGGGTGGTCTTAAGTTTTCAACCTTTAGGCTGGAGCAGGCCAATTTAAATTTGCCCATCGTCATCTTGCATCTCTACCGCAAAGGTGATTTTATGAGGCGGTATTGCTCGCCTAATGCCAATACGCTCGGTAGCGTTTATTTAGGGGCTTTATCGGCAAGCGGCGTGTTTACTAACCCAGTTCAGATCAATCAAGACACACCGCTGAGTATATTCTACTATTATCTGCTTGAGTTTATTGATGCTGTAGAGAGTTTGATGTATGTGCTTAGTACCAACACCCTCGAGCAGATCAATATGGATACCTTCAACGCGGCTTACCAAACGTTTACCAGGGATACAACGCTGGCAATGGCGAGTATGGCCGCCATTACGCAACGTAATGCAAACGCCGCGGGCGACAACAATAATCAGTTCGTAACCTTCGCACTTGATCTGGAGCTCGATTACCTGGTTGATGAATTTGCTGCGTTAGTGAGTTTATGCATTGACGAGCGTTTGCAGGTGCTAAAAACCGAATACACCACCAGACTGAACCAATACCAGCAGCAGTTAGTGTTTTTAAGTTATTATAAGAACCACACCGGGCTGGAACATAAGGCCGGTGTACCCAAAGGCGGAACCTTTGTCCTCGTTTATCATACCGCTCCTGCAACAACATCCACGGGTACTGTGGGCAATTCTATAACCAATGCCGGTAATCTGCGCGATATAGCCACCATGACCGGAGTTGCCCGGCCTGTTTCAGGTGGGGTTGCACCCAATGTTGGTAATGTGCACGACACCGCCGCTATGACGGGGAGCACCCAGCCTGTCTCAGGTGCGGCTTCAGCCGATGCGGGCAATTCAGAAACTAATGCGCTTAATCCGAGCGGTACAGCCACCACTCCGGTTTTGAACAGTATTAATGTTGACGATACTGCGCTGAGTGCAATTAAAAACTTTGTAAATAATGTTAGCGATGTATCTGCAGAGGAAAGGCAGGCCTTATTAAATATATTGAATAGGGTTCCGGTTTCCAGCCTGGCTTCAAGAGGATTTACTATACCTGATGGAGCCGTTATTGCCGATTTTTATATTCCATATCTATGCTGCTCAGATTGCGCGCCGGTGGCTTACATCATGCCACAGCCGGTAACGCCTCCACCTCCGCCCGTTAAGCCTGTAATTACGATGGCCACCACATTTTGCGACAACGACGCCAATCCGTCCCCGATAACAGTGTCAGAAACAGGAGGGACTTTTAATGATGTAAAAGGGCTGGATGGAACTGCCTTGACATTTACACCTGTGGTGGCCGGAGCGGGTACCTATTCAATTGTTTATACGGCTAATGGTTTGGCCTCAGACCCTGTAAGTGTTACCGTGCTGCCAACTCCTGTAAGTACTTTTTCATTCCAAAATAACGACGTGAATCAGGAAACCATTGACGCCACATTTACACCTGATGACAAGAATGATAGCTTTAAATACAGCTGGAAATTTGGCCCCGGCTTTACTGTTACCGAATCAACAGATCAGATCGCTAAGGTGTCCGCACACTGGAATCCTGCAGTACCTTCAACAGAAACTTTTGTTACGCTGCAGGTATCTAACGGTAACTGTCCGGGGGCGGAAGTAACTAAAAAACTGTTGATGTCTGGCAACGGATTCTTTGAACCACAGGGTTAATTTGAGATCGTTTTGTTGCAAACTTGAAAAATAAATCAATGTCACGGCACCTCATATATAAGCAAAAAGTCGTTCTTCATGTCAGCCATGAACAAGACACCCTCGGTTTGCAAAAAAAGGTAAGTGACTTGTTCAAGTATGAGCTGAGCGACCATTTACAGCAGATGCTGGATGAACTTTTTCCTGACGAGACGGTTACCCGCATAGATTCATTGCAGCTTGACTTAGGTAAAATAACTACACAGAATTTTGAAAACGAGTTTAAGGCAGCCTTTCTCGGGTCGTTAAAAGAGAATTTACAGGCAAGCAAAGACGATGCGCTCACTCGGCAAGAGGAAAACATTAGCAGCGCTCACCATAATTTAGATACCTTTTTGTATTTCCTTGAACATGGGTCATTGCCATGGTACAGCACTAAACTGAACATCAGCAATTGGGAGCAGCAATTGTTGAAGGAATTTTCTGATCAGGAATATAAAGCTGTTCTGAACTGGCTAAGGGATAAATCGGCGGTTAACGCAACGGTTATCGGACGGCTGGTAAGGCAATTTTCCAAATCCTTGCCAGAGGCGCTGCTGTTCGCGCTCCGGACAGACTTAAGACCTAAATGGCCGGAATTATTTAACGATTTCCAGATTATCCTCAATTATTTTTACAAAAAACCAGAACAAGCGGTTATTCATTTTTGGCAGGTTACTTTCCAGCAATTGCTACAGGTACCGCAGCAAAGTGAGGGGTTTGAATTTGAGGTATTGAAAGACTGCGTGAGGTATGCGGACAAAAGCAATTTAGGTGAGATCCCGGAGACAGACATTGAATTAATAAGATCGGAGCTCAAAACGGAGGAAGTGTTGACAGCCTTTAATCAAGCCATTAATGATCCACAACTTATCAATCGCGATGCCGAAGCCAACCGGACAGTCAAAACCAGAGATCAAAAAAGTGGCAACCTTGACAGTGCGGAGCCGCTTTATGTCAATAACAGCGGCATCGTCCTACTTCATCCTTTTTTACAGTCGTATTTCACAGGGCTTAAGCTTTATGGCGACAATGGCTTTATTGATCAGCCGCGTAGAGAAAGGGCGGTTCTGCTCCTACATTATTTAGCCACTAGCGAAACTGAAGCCGCTGAATTTGATCTGATACTCGAAAAAATTTTATGCGGCCTTGGTCTGGAAGATACATTGCCTGTCGCCCTCGACTTAACGGAGGAAGAAAAAATCGAATCGGATAAGTTGCTGGAGGCCGTGATCAGTTACTGGGAGCCACTAAAGAATACGTCGATAGCCGGGCTGCAATATACTTTTTTACAACGTGAGGGCAGGCTGGAATTGAAGGATAACGGCTGGCTGCTTACAGTTGAACAGAAGACGGTAGATATTCTGTTAGGCAAGCTTCCCTGGGGATTTGGTACCATAAGGCTGCCCTGGATGCAGGAAATATTAAGTGTTGATTGGTGTTAAGGTTATGTGGTCATATCATCGAATGTTTCGTGGAGGTAATAGCTCCAACTTTTCGGGAGAAAAGCCATTTTTTCCCCAGGCTTGCATACAGCCCAAACTATCCGTTAATGAGCCTAATGATGTTTACGAGCAGGAGGCTGATGCGGTGGCCGATCATATCATGTCATCGCCAGACGCGTCAGCTACAAGCCAAAGCTTTTTTAAACCAGCCATAACCGGTTTACAGCGCAAGTGCCATGATTGCGAGGAGGAAGATAAAAAGCTACTGAGAAAAGCCGGTTCTTCAAATACCCCAAACCATGGGCCGGAGCTTGATCAGTATGTTTCTTCATTAAACACAGGCGGCCAGTCGCTTTCTACTGGCGATCAGCAGCTTTTCGGGGCGCGTCTTGGGCAGGATTTTTCTGATGTGCGCGTACATACGGGCCCCGAGGCTAGCCAATCTGCTGATTCAATCCATGCGCTGGCTTATACTTCCGGTAATCACATCGTATTTAACAATAACCAATACAGGCCGGATACGGATAGCGGCAAAAAGTTGCTTGCGCATGAGCTTACTCATGTGGTGCAGCAAAAAAGCCTTAACCAGGCGGTGCAACGGGCAGCATTTGTATGTGATGAATACAAAACCATAAGTCCTACAACCTATAATCCTAACCCAGGCATCAACGTTTCGCTAAGTGGTCACGCCGTTACCATAACGGCTGAAATAGAAATTTACGGGACGGGGGCCAGTCCTACCGTGGCCAGCCAAATTAAAACTACCATAGAAAATTACTGGAATGCCGCATTTGGCGACGGATACTCAGTAAGTACACACGTTAATGTAACGGTGCAAGGCCCATCACCCGATACTTCAAAAACCAGGATCGATGTGCGGAATGAAAGAGGCGTGACCAACGTGGCGCCCACCTACTGGATAGCCGGAGCTAATTACATGCAATATTATTTGTTGTCATCCGATATTAACTGGACGCCCGCACATGAATTTGGGCACTTGTTAGGTTTGCCGGATCACTATTCTGAAAGCTTCTTTAGCACCCTCAAAGGAATGATTGATCCAAACTTGCGCACTTCAACAGAAGACGCAGGCTGGGAAGGCAATATCATGGCGGCCGATCATGGCATATTTGAGCGAAAAAATATTGAAGAGCTGATTCGTGTGGGGTTCAGGCCCAAATATGAGTGTGCGAGGGGCCATTTGGAGTCGCCGCTATAATTAAATGTTATTGATCTGATATTATGGCTTCTGCAGAACCACGTGTAGTTAAAGCTGATAAACAGAAAAATTCAGCTGCGACTGGAAAAGCGCCCTTTTTTCAGCCCAAGCTTACTGTTAATCAACCCAACGATGTATATGAGCAGGAGGCAGACGCAGTTGCCGATCAGATAGTAAAGATGCCTAATGGAGTGACCGACAATACCGGTGCATTTTTCAAAGCTTCTCCCGCACTGATCCAACGGGATGATAACACTGGAAAAACGTTAACTGAAGGTGCTTCTGTAGTAAAGGATCAATTAAGCGATAAACCCGGTTTTGACGATTGGCAGGAAAAACAAACAGATGCACTAAAGAAAGAACTATGGGACAAGCAGCCCACAGAACTCAAAGCCGGTATTATTGGTTTTGGCCTGAGTTCAGCCGGCATCCTCGGCTCTGCTATCGCTTTTAACCCGGCATTCAGGGCCGATACCTTGAAGCTTTTGGATGATAAGAACATTGCCCTGCCGCTATCGCTCATACCTCATCATGATTATTTTCCGTTATCGTCATTTAAATATAAACTGCCTTCGGCGGCAAAATCGCCCGTTACCTTCGATGCTGAGTTTGAGTTTAAGCCATACCTGGATCTTATACAGCATAACTGGTCATTTCTGCCTAAGACCGACATTACATTGGGCATAAGCGCTGCCGATCAAAGCGGCAAGTTCAATATAACGGGTGGATTTATCAAGCTGAAACTTGGCGGTGGTATCATTAATCTGCAGGCCTTCGTCAACCAGACCTTACCGCCAACGCCAATGCTGGTAAGCGGAACAGAACCCGGCGAATCGCCGATGTGGATCATGAGAACCTTGCCAGGGCAATTTGATGAGCAGCTGCCCAAAGGCAACGGCGTATTTCTCACGGTAGATGTAATGCGCATACCCGATCTGTTTAAGGGTGGCGAGCAAAAACCAACCATACAGCGCAAATGCGCACACTGCGAAGAAGAGGAGAAGGCTCAGCGAAAGGAGAGCAATGATAATGAGACAGGCGGCGTGCCTGCATCGGTACAACAGACACTTAGTTCAGGCGGCCAGCCGATGGACCGCGGTACGCAGAAGTTCATGGAACAAAGGTTCGGTCAGGACTTTGGCGACGTCAAGATCCATATCGGCTCCCAGGCCGATGAATCATCAGCAGCTATTAACGCGCGGGCTTTCACTCACCAAAACCATGTGGTTTTTGGTGCAGGGCAATATAATCCCGAAACACAGGATGGGAAAAGATTGATAGCGCATGAGCTTACCCATGTACTGCAGCAGAAAGACGGGGTGCAAACAAAGAAGATCCAAAGAAAGGTAGATGATAAAGATAAAGACGGCCTGACAATAGACTATTATCCTTCGCCCAGGGGAAACGTTAAGGAAGATGTTAAATTCTTAAAGGATATTATTACAAATGCTCAAAAAGCAATAATTATACAGGACGGTATACTAAAGATATACAAGATAGACGGGCACGATCCTAAGCTGCTTCAGACCTTTATGCTCAAAAAAGGAATTGAGCTGGTGCCTATTTACCATTATTATGGAGCCGATGGTACGTTTTATCCTATCGCTTATGACAGTACCGTTGGTACATACACCTTTAAGGGGATAGATGAAAAGGCAAGCACCGAACAAAACAAGGCATTGCAGGCGCTCAATCAAAACTACTCAACGGAGAACTGGTTCTCTACCGATAGTGAAAAGAAGCATTTTTATGATTTAGTACCGGTAGATGAGGTTGTGGCTCTTATTGTAATGCCATACAGTAAGGGTGGTAGTCAGGGCGCTGTTGGTAAAGGAGGAGAGGGAACAGACGAGGATATTCCCCCCAAACCAGATTGGGCCCCGGCTTTTGAAAAAAAGATGGTAGAAGCCATCAAAATTGTACATACTGCGGAGCCGCTATCAGAAGATCTTCCCGACGTCTTTAAATTTTATTATTCAAAAAACAGCAGCAAATGGCGTGGATATTCAGCTCAAAACGATTTAGAGAACAAACCCGTTAACAAGGTTTACTTAGATATTGAAAAGAACAGCGATCCTGTTGCTGTATTAACCGATATCCGCCAGCAAATCAGAATCGCAAAGCTAAGATCTAACCTTGATGTAAAACCGTCAAAGGATGGCAAGCCATTGCCTAAAGAATTAATGTGGGCCTATGAGCTGAAGCTGAAGATTGAAACCTTGATGGCCAAGGAGCGCGAAAAGCATACTAATCTTTTTGATCTGCCCGATAAGATTTCGCTCACTTCGGATAAAGAAAACGATTTGACGGTTTATTTAAGGCTTGATGTATTTGTTGAAGTTACAGACGACAGAGGGGGCAAGTCAACACAACAAAAAACGGCCACGCTGCCTGATCCGCTACAAAAGGGAATGCAGGCAGAAGATGTACTTAAATTAATAAAAAGGGCAACAAGTGCACTGCGGGGCACCGAGATCAAAATGGACGTTGCCGATCCTAAGACCTATGAGAATGTAAAGTTTCCTTATCCGGCAGATATTTCGGCGGAGAACGTTCGGGCCGATAACAAAACCGTAACAGGTGCTCATCATCAGTTCAAAATGAATGTACATATTGAGCAGATGGAGAGCAAGGTCACGCTTAATCTGGTAACCCTGAAGATGCGCACCATGTTCTATTACTGGGACCTGTACAGGGTTGATGATCAGCTTACGGATGACGATAAAAAGAAGCTGCCGCAGAACTGGAAAGAAAGAAGACCTAAGTTGCTCTCTTATTTTAAAGGTTCAAAGGAGCTCAAGACTCAGCCGCTCATCAACAAAGACAGATTAAAGGCGTACAATGAGCGAATGCGGCAGCTTGGCCTACCGGAACAGATCGACGAAAACACAAAGTTTAGCCGGGAAGACATTGAGCGTTACAAGCTTTCAGATATATTTTATGGATCACGCATCAATATCGTTCCTGAGGCTGACATCACCTTTCCAGATCAGGAAGGCGAATACCTGTTGTATTGCAGGGCGCAGGTGAAACCGGAAGAGGATACATTTATATTACCGAGCGAGGCATTCTTTCCCATAAAGGTTGAGGATGGTTATCGACTGGCAAAAGAATCTGTCGATAAGCCATTTGATGAAATAGAGAACGCAAAAAAGCAACTTGCCGATGCTAAGACTGACGACGACAAAAAGGCGGCGCAGCAAAAGCTCGACAAGCTGATGGCGCGGCAGTCAATGTCGTTATCAGAACGTCTTGTATCAGATATTAACACCTTTAAGCATCAGTTGGGCGTTGCCCGGCAGCTAAAAGAGGTGTTTAAAGAAAGCAAGGCTAAAAATAAACCCGTTTTGCGGGTTATTTTGGAAAAGGACAATGCATCTGAGTTGTGGGACTACTGGCAGAAACTATATGAAGACAAAGATCCGCTGCCCCTGGAGGATAAACTTAATGACCTGATTGAAGAGTTAGCTCAGGGCGAAAAGGGCATGGAGGATGTTCAAAGTAATCTCCAATCTTTTAAAGATGACTACGATCCCAACAAGCCAATCTACACGCCGGTTGTAACGCTTGTATCTAAGGAAACCGGTCAGGAGTATCAGCTCATCACCATGCTCGGCGAAACCAAAGATAGCAATGCAGAAAAAACAGAAGTAATATTAATTGACGTAACCACCCATAAGACCCAGGCAAAATATTACGGCACAAGCACCAACCCGGATAAAACGCTTGCCTACCAGGAGGCTGTGCAAGATGCTTTTATTGATATGGGTAAAGACTGCCCATATGGCAAAGGCTCGTTGCAATACCGTATACCCATAGTTAATCTGCGGGGGCAGGTTTTTAATACCCCCGGGCCGTGGAAGCAGTTCATCAGTATACTGGAAACCGTGGCCGCAGTAGCCGGAATTGCAGCTTTACTTATTGGAACTGTGTTTACCGGAGGCGGGTTACTGGTTGCGGTTTTAGGTATTGCCGCAGCCACCACCGGCGCGTTCGTAGCTGGTTACCATATTTACCATCGCCTGGAGAACCACAATCTGGAGCCGGATATAGACCTCGCGCTCGACATTCTCAATATCCTTGGGCCGTTGCTGGTGGGTATTGGTGCACTCGCCAAAGTGGCTAAAGTTGCCGCACTGAGTGCAAAGACGGTGGAAGGTTTAGCTGCCGCAAATAGTTTTTTAAAACTTCAAAAGGGAATTGCCGTCGTTCAAAAGTTTGAGCTGGCCACCAACTTTTTCGCCATGAATTATAAAACCGTTAAGGATCTGCGCGAACTGGATGAAGCTAATATTCCTGATTCGCAGAAACAGGCGGTGGAAAAGCAAATACTTTTAAATGCGGCCCTGGCCAATGTGATGATCGCTGTTTCTGTAAGAAATGAAGCGCTTGCGGAAGAAATGCCGTCTGAAACGGCAATTAACGAGTTTATAAGCAATGCGGCTAACCAGCGTAAATACCGTGCAATGTTAGAAAAGGATGGTTTAATAGATGCCGAAGGCAATTGGACCATTCCGGAATTGCAAGAGGCCGCTGCCCGCATTAAAGGCGGTGAATTAGAAGAAGGTACCGAAGGAAAAACAGGTGTAAACGAACCTACCCAAAAACCAGGCCACGCTGAGCCCGGAGAGGAAAAACATGCGCCGGATGATTACGAGAAACGCCGGGACGTTGAGATGAAGGGTCACGAGAAAACGCCGGATGGGGAGCATGAGATGGAGGTTTATGAGGATGGAACATGTGGCCGTTGTTCGCCAGCCGCACCCGGCGCTAAGTGCCCGTTGTTACAACAGCAGTTTAAGGAGCTGCTTGATAAACGGCCCAATCTGAGTAAAAGACTGGAGGATTTAATGGCCCGGATTGATAAGCATGGAGAAAACGTACCCAAACCGCTAATGGACGAACTTGCTGCCTTTGAACAACATCTCAGAGGAATGGATACCGTCTATAAAACAAGTTCGGTGCCATCTTCCTATAAGGTTAGGGAGGTGGAGTATGGTGAAGAGGTTGATTTACCCTTAGCTGGAGAAAAAACTGTACTTGAGTTTCCAAACGGAGAACGGGTATGGCGCAACCCCGACGGAACCGTGGAGCATGAAGCCGGTGTACTCGAGTCAACAGGAAGGGCGGGTATGGAAAGACAGAAATATAGCTGGAATAAAATGGGGCTCATCAAATTGAAATACGAGCGGGCACATACTTTTCCTCAAAGCTTTGGATGGGAGAGCCCTTACAGTATTTTATACGCGCCATCTTTTGTTAATCAGCGGCTCCAGAACAATGGCATCGAGCAGTATATACGCTCGCTGCGCGATCTGATGCCGGCAGGTTATAAATTAATGGTAGGCACCAAAACGGCCGCCATGGCTGATTCGCTCCGGTTAAAAAGTATTGAATACGATGGTGCGGTCATCACACCTGACGGTACCAGGATAGACCTTTTTAATTACAAGATAGAAGTATCGGGAACGCGTGATGCGCCTGTTACCGATGCCCAGCCTATCGGTTTTGATACGAATCCTGATCCGGCCCGGCAAAATGTAATTAACAATATACAATCACTGGTACCTTCTTCATCTATGCCTCATTGGATAACTTCAGCACAACACTACAATGGATTTTGAAGATAATACACCCGATTTTGATAATGCTGTTTTATCCTTAAATAACCAGCAGCCTACATTACTGGCCGACCATATCCGCCGCCTCAGGACTTTAGTAGTAGAGTCGATCACCAATTATGTGAAGGGCCCGGATAGTTCAGGCTATAGTACCAGCTGGGAGAGTATGTATGACTGGGAAGATTCTGGTTATGCCAGGTTTTTATTGGAAAATGAGCTGTCTGTGGTTGAAAATATTATTTTACTAATGGTAATTGCGCCACACGTTGTAGGCGGCTTTTATGATAATATTATCAAAGCGACTTTTCCAGCTGGTGGCGATCTGCCCGAGTTGGGGGGCGTAAGAGGAAGTAATCACCGTGGCATGCTGCCAACCGGCGAAACGGTTCAGTTTATCCTTGCGGGTAATGATCTTCAAAAAAGGGTTGAAGTACAGCAGTTATTAACTGACGGGGCCTTGATCAAAAAGCACATCCTGGAGCTGGAGGGCATTAGGGAAGGGGAGCCAGTGATGAGTGGCCGTTTAATTGTTTCTCAACTCGCATTAAACAAAATCCTCACGGGAAAAGAGGCCGATATTAAGTTCAGTGCAGATTTTCCGGCAAAGAAGATCTCCACAGCCATGACGTGGGGCGATCTGGTTTTAACCAGTAATGTTCAGCAGCAAATAAATGACATTGTGCTATGGGTTAAACACAACGAGACATTATTTAAGGATGAGGTTTTGGGCACCAAGCTTAAACCGGGCTACCGGGCCTTGTTTTACGGCCCATCCGGTACGGGTAAAACGCTAACAGCTACCCTGCTGGGCAATCAGTTAAATAAGGATGTTTACCGGATAGATTTATCGCTGGTGGTAAGCAAATATATTGGCGAAACGGAAAAGAATCTCGAAAGGGTTTTCGCCAAAGCCGAGAACCGCGATTGGGTGCTCTTTTTTGATGAAGCAGATGCGCTTTTCGGTAAGCGCACCAATGTACAAAGCGCACACGACAGGTATGCAAACCAGGAGGTAAGCTATTTGTTGCAACGGATAGAGGATCATAAGGGGCTTTTAATACTGGCATCAAACTTTAAAAGTAATATGGACGATGCCTTTTTGCGCCGATTTCATAATGTTATCCATTTCGCCATGCCTAATGCCGCTGAAAGGTTAATGCTATGGCAGAAAACGCTTCCGGCCTCACTGACTCTGGAACCCACGATTAACCTGGATGAAATAGCCGGGAAATACGAGCTAACGGGCGCTGCTATTTTGAGCGTTATTCATTACAGCGCGCTCAGATCCGTCGCCAATAATGATCAATATATCCGTAAAGAGGACCTGCTAGAAGGCATACGCAAGGAATACCGCAAAGAGGAGCGTACTATTAATTGATATTTACCCATTCTTTTCCGAAACCTGAACCCAATTATTTATGCGAACGGCTCATAAAGAAAGTAAGCGTGCCTCCATTCATAATTTCCGCCTGGGTAATAAATAGGCGGTTAAGTGGCTGGCCGTTCAATAGTATCTTTTGCACATACACGTTTTTATCGCCTTGATTCTTGACATCTATAGTGAAAGTTTTACCATTTTCCAGATTGATAGTGGCCTTGTTAATAGCGGGGCTACCAATGGAGAAATGATCAGAACCGGGCGCTACAGGATAAAAACCCAGTGTTGTAAAGATGTACCAGGCACTCATCTGCCCGGTATCGTCATTACCGCCCAAGCCATCAGGGGCGGGTTTATACATCTTTTTTAGGATCATGCGTACGCGTTCCTGCGTTTTCCATGGTTTATCGGTCCAGTTGTACAAATAAGCAACATGGTGCGATGGTTCATTCCCATGTACATAATTGCCGATAATACCGTCACGGGTAATATCCTCAGTCTCCGCAAAGAATTTATCGGGCAGTGTCATCGTAAACAGGGAGTCGAGGTATCTAACCATTCTCGCATTACCGCCCATCAGTTTAATCAGCCCTTCCGGATCATGTGGAACGTATAAGGTATAGTTCCACGCGTTACCCTCAATAAAACCCTGGTTGATAGTAGTAAGTGGATCGAAGTTTTTGCGGAAGGTTCCATTGGCCAATTTGGGCCGCATAAAGCCAACAGATGGATCGTACACATTCTTGTAGTTCTGCGACCGCTTGATAAACTCTTCGTAAATATCATTGCGGCCAAGCTTTTTGGCTATTTGGGCAATGCACCAGTCGTCATAAGCATATTCGAGGGTGTTGGATACAGAAACGCCGCTTTTCTCGTCGGGCACGTAGCCTTTATCCATGTATTCGCCAATGCCTTCATAACTCCTGTGGCGCGCGGTAGTTACACAGGCATCAAGCGCCTTATTAGCATCGAAAGTAATATTGCCCTTAATGATTGCATCCGCAATAACCGGCACGCTATGATAGCCCGACATGCACCAGTTCTCATTACCCGAATTTGACCAGATTGGTAGCATATGCTCCGGGCTCTGGTCGTAATGAGCCAGCATAGAGCCAATCATATCGGCATTGCGATCCGGTTCAATAATGTTGAATAGGGGGTGCAGCGCTCTGTGCGTATCCCAAAGTGAAAAGGTAGTATAGTTGGTAAAGCCGTCGGCCTTATGCATATTCCGGTCAAGCCCCATGTAGGAACCATCTATATCCATATAAATGGTCGGATTGATCATGGCGTGATACATGGAGGTATAAAAGTTCTCTTTCTCGTCTTTGCTGCTGGATTGGATCTCGATCTTATGTAGTTCTTTTTCCCATTGCTGCTGACCATCCCGTTTCACCTTATCAAAGTCCCAGCCGGGCACCTCGGTGCGCATATTGGTCAAGGCGTTATCCATACTAACCGGCGAAATAGCCAGCTTTATTTTTATCTTCTCATTCTCTTCAGTCTTAAAGTCAAAGAATGTCCGGATCTGGCGGCCCGCTATTTCCGGAAAGTTCTTGTTCTGGTTAAATTTGTCCCAAAAGCCGTGATATACTTCACGTTGTGAGTAGTTGCGGTAGCCATATTGATAAAATGGCTTGGAAAAGGTCATGGCGAAATACAATACCCTTGTACGTGCCCAACCGCTGGTTTGCCGGTAGCCGGTGATCAGCGTGTCGTTAACAACATGTACATAGGTCCACACGTTTTTATCAGGGTAGTTATAAATGCCAGAGATAAGATCAAGGATGATGTGCGCCTGATCTGATTTAGGGAAAGTATATTGATGAAAACCAACTCGGGTGCTGGTGGTTAGTTCGGTAGTGATATTATAGTCGGCCAGTTTTACTTTGTAGTAGTTGGCTTCGCTTACCTCGTCCTGGTGCGAAAAGGCCGACCGGTAACCACTGTGTGGCTTATCCGCCGTTCCCGGGTTAAGTTTTAACTCGCCAACAGTAGGCATAATGAGAAAGTCGCCCAGGTCAGAATGGCCGGTACCGCTAAAGTGCGTATGACTAAAGCCTACAATAGTTTTATCATCATACTGATATCCTGCGCAATATTTATATACATCCGGGTTGTATTTACCATTAAGCTCGTAACCCACGGTATCCGTTTCGGGACTTAGCTGCACAGCGCCGAACGGTACCGTAGCACCGGGAAAAACGTGTCCCATCCGCTGCGTACCAATAATGGGCCTCACATATTTAACTAAATTTTCTGAGGACTGGGCTTTTACAAGATTTGAAAAACAGGCTAAGCCAATGGCCGCTAAAAACAATTTTCTCATCAGTGCGAAAATTATCGAATAAAAGTCAGGTTGTAGAATGAGGTAACAAAAAAAATAAACAAATTGCCCTTCAGGTACTTCCACGTCATTTGGCCGGCAGACATGCTTTTTGTACAAATGCATTTTGTAATTCCCCTTAAAAGACTAAATTTGCAGCCGGAAATCACTCCAAAAAGTTTCCAGCGCCTATAGCTCAGTCGGTTAGAGTAGAAGACTCATAATCTTTTGGTCCCTGGTTCGAGCCCAGGTGGGCGCACAAAGAAACCCTTTAGTTACGGCTAAGGGGTTTTGTTGTTTTAGGGTTGAAATGTGCCTTTGTGGGCTTGAAATGCGGTTTTTAAATTGTGTTAGTTACTCATTTGGTTTAAATGGCTATTACAACCATTACGGATCAAGCAGAATAATTGTGGGGGAATAAAAAAAATATTTGCTTTGTTGTGGAACAAATAGCATACTTTCCCTTGTCGAACGCTTACGAAACACTTATACGTCTGATTCTTCCCGAAGGCATTTTAGAATATTTTGAACTTACCGATGTCCGCACCTCAGAAAACGGACAATTGAACATCTTCCTGGAAGAAAAGAATCTGCCCCCAGCCGGTTATGAACAGTCACAACTGGAGTCTAAAGGATTTTTACCGGAAACCGCTATACAGGACTTTCCTATTCGTGGCCATAAGGTAGCTCTGTGCGTCAGGCGCCGCAGATGGGAAGTCAAGCAAAGCAGTGAGATCATTACAAGAGACTGGGATTTAGTAAGAAAAGGAGCGCGAATGACAACGGAATTCGGCACTTTTTTAAAAGGGATATTTGGATAACAAGCCGGTAAGCTGTCATCTGGTCGGCGAGTTCTTCGGGGTGGACGGCAAGCAGTTGCAGCAGCAATACAAAGATCATATCAGTGAATTCCACAGCTGGGATCAAAAGGAACATGCCTCGGACTGGATGATTTTCCCTGTTAACATGGGCACCTCTTTAAGTATTGATGAAACAGCCTTATCTAATGGGGAACTCTATACCATCCTTACCAATAAAGCAGCCAAAGGCGGAAAAGGAACGATTGTAGCCATGCTTAAGGGCACACAAACTGAGCAAATCATTACCGTTTTGGAGAAGATACCACTGAGAAAGCGTAATAAGGTAATAGAAGTAACGATGGATATGGCAGCTAGTATGGTTAAAGCTGTTCGCCGGTGCTTCAGGAATGCGGAGCGTGTTATAGACCGTTTTCACGTGCAGAAGCTGTCCTGTGATGCTGTACAGGAAGCCCGCATCAAACATCGCTGGGAGGCGCTCGATGAGGAGAACCGATTGATAGAAGCAGCTAAACGCAATAAACATCCTTATCAGCCCGAACTGCTCCCTAATGGCGATACCCTTAAACAACTGCTGGCCCGAAGCCGCTACCTCCTCTTTAAACATCCCGCCAAATGGACGCCTTCACAAAAGGAACGGGCAGATATCCTTTTTCCGCGTTATCCACAGCTTTACAAAGCCTATGAGTTATCGATAAGGCTTGGTAATATCTTCACGATTTGCAAAAGTAAAGAGCAGGCTTTTAAAAGGCTCGCTATATGGTATAATGAGGTTGAAGCAGCAGGCATCGACGCTTTTAAAACAGTAGCCAGATCCGTACAAACCCATTATCTATCGATCCTCAACTTCTTTAATAACAGAAGTACTAATGCTTCAGCTGAGTCTTTCAATGCTAAAATCAAAGCTTTCAGAGCCACTTCAAGAGGGGTAAGAGATACTACTTTCTTCCTTTTTAGACTCGCTAAAATCTATGCTTAATTAATTCTCCCCCAACTTTTCCGTATGATCCTAGTTCTCCTGCGCAATAACGAAACCCCTAAAAATAGTAAAGCCCCTGATGGGCAGGGGCGAGTTACTAAACCAATTATAAACCTAAATTATGAGAAGAGCTGTAGGAGAAGGAGTCGAACCTTCACGGAGTGGTTATGTTATTGCTAACGGTTCCCATGCTCTCCGCCACCGCGACAAGGAGGTGTGTCTGCCTGTTTCACCATCCTACAGTATGTTTCTTTTTTCTTTTGTTGATACAAATATAAGCACAATGGATTATTTGATGCAAATATTTTAATGATTTTTTTTAAAATTTATTTTTTTGATAATAAAAGAACGATTTTGGTATGACTTTTTAAAAACACTATAGGTCTTCCCGCCACCTTTTTGCAGCTTTTTCAATGTATTAACTCCAAGGAAAAAACTGTTTTGGTTTTGAATAACTGTTAAACGAACATTTTTATGCAAAAGTATAAGTAAAGTGAATTTTTATTGAAATTTTTTCAATAAAAATTCACAGCTGTTATCTATCGGGTGGGTAAACGATTGGAAGTCACCTGAATGTGGGGTATTGGATTAAAATTCTCTTACTAATAATCCGTCGGCAAAACTTCTGAGTTGTTGTTTTTGCTCCTCGGGCACTGAAATAGTTTTCAAGGCTTCATAAGCTTTTTGAGCGTGACTGTTCATGGCCTCTTCTGCCTGTTTTCTTACGCCGAGCTCATTATAAATGCTGGTTACCGCATCAACCTTTTCCTTGGAGTCAAAGTCCTGTGCATTAATCCAACGGTGTAGTTCCATTGCATGGTTGTCTTTGGCCAGCTCCATAGCTCTGATGAGCAAATAGGTTTTTTTATTGGAAATAATGTCGCCGCCTACTTGTTTGCCAAATTTATCAGGGTCGCCATATACATCAAGTATATCGTCCTGTAGCTGAAAGGCAATACCTAGCTGTTCGCCAAATTCGGCAAGTAAAGCCGCATTTCTTTCATCGGCTCCACCAATTAAAGCGCCTATTTTAAGTGCTCCGCCTAATAGTACCGCAGTTTTAAGTCGGATCATGTTCAGGTATTCATCAATGCCAACGTTGTTGCGCTGCTCAAAGTTCATGTCAATCTGCTGACCTTCGCACACGCCGATAGCTGTCTGGTTAAAAATGTCGAGCACCGGCTTTAAGATATGCGCATCAACCCGTGTAATAAACTTGTAGGCCTCTACAAACATGGCATCGCCAGAGAGGATAGCCACGCTTTCGCCCCAACGCTCATGGACCGTTGCGTTTCCCCTGCGTAGAGGCGCCTTGTCCATAATGTCATCATGCATTAGCGTAAAGTTGTGAAACAACTCAATAGCCAGCGCCGGCTTAATAGCAGCATGAATATCGCCCTTAAACAGATCGCAAGCCATCAGCAGCAGGGCAGGGCGCATGCGTTTGCCGCCGATAGAAAGTATGTAACTTATCGGTTCATATAATTCGGCAGGGTAGGCAGGAAAATTGAGATTTCCTACCGCCGCCGCAATAATATTCTGTAGTTCTTTAAGTGTTTTCATTAATCAAGCTCAGCCGCAATCCGTTCTTAGTCTTGCACAAGTGAAAAGTCGATTTGTTTTTTAGTCAGGTCGACATTCTTTACCTTGATGCGAACTTCGTCGCCCAACTGATAGACCTTCTTTTTTCGCTGGCCAATTATAGCATAATTTTTTTCATCCAGGGTATAAAAATCATCGGTAATGTCGCGCAGGCGAATCATGCCCTCACATTTATTCTCGATGATCTCCACATACATACCCCACTCGGTAACGCCACTGATTAAGCCGTTGTAAACATTGCCTACCTGATCTTGCAGGTATTCCGCTTGTTTGTATTTTACCGAAGCGCGTTCAGCGTCTGCCGCTTTCTTTTCCATTTCTGAGGAATGCTGGCAAAGCTTCTCATAAAAATCAGCATTGGCAGATTGACCGCCATGCAGGTAATGAAACAGCAGGCGATGAGCCATTACATCCGGGTAACGCCGAATGGGGGAAGTAAAGTGGGTATAATGGTCAAATGCCAGGCCATAGTGACTGGTGCTTTTGGTGGTATAAATAGCTTTGGCCATTGACCGGATAGCCAGATGAGTAAGCACGTTTTGCTCTTTTTTACCTTCCACGTCTTCCATCAGTCGGTTAAGCGAGCGTGCAATTTCCTTGTCTGACTTGGTGTTGATCTTATAGCCAAACCGGGCTGCGAACTGAGCAAAGCTACCGAGCGCTTCCGGTTTAGGAGTATCATGTACACGGTATACAAAGGTATATTTCTTTTTTCCTTTACCCTTTTTGCTCACAAACTCCGCTACTTTGCGGTTCGCCAGCAGCATGAAGTCTTCGATGAGCTTATGCGCATCTTTTCGCTCCTTTACATATACACCTGTCGGTTTTCCTTGCTCATCAAGCTTAAATTTAACCTCTGTGGTTTCAAAGCTAATGGCGCCCATCCTGAATTTCCGCTCACGAAGTTTATATGCTAATTCATTAAGCTTTTGGATCTCTTGATAAAACTCGCCCGACTGCCGCTCAATGATCTCCTGAACTTCCTCATAAGCAAAACGCCTGTCTGAGTGGATTACTGTTTTGCCGAACCACTCATCAACAACATTGGCATTCTCGTCCAGCTCAAAAACTGCTGCAAAGCAAAGTTTATCTTCGTGCGGACGAAGTGAGCATAAACCATTTGAAAGCCTCTCCGGCAACATTGGTATTACACGGTCCACCAGGTAAACAGAAGTACCTCTGTCAAAAGCTTCTTTATCAAGGGCGGAGTCTGGTTCTATGTAATGGGATACGTCTGCAATATGCACGCCTACCTCGTAATGTCCGTTTTCAAGATAGCGGAAGGAGAGGGCATCGTCAAAATCCTTGGCATCAACAGGGTCAATGGTAAAGGTCAGTACGTCTCTGAAATCTCTTCTTTTTGAAATTTCCTCTGCCGTGATCTCTTCAGAAATCGCCTCTGCATCCTGTTCAACCTCTGCCGGGAAATTAAGCGGAAAACCATACTCGGCCAGGATGGCGTTCATTTCTGTGTCATTCTCACCCTGCGCACCCAGTACCTTTGTTATTCTACCAATAGGGTTTTTAGCGTCAGGCGGCCAGTCGGTAATTTCGGCAATAGCCTTAATGCCGTTTTTGGCCCCGTTAAGTTCACTGGAAGGAATAAAGATGTCATGCAGCATCTTCCGGTCATCCGGGATAAAAAAGGCATAGCGTTCGGAGAGTTTCACAATACCCGTAAACTCCATTTTGGCCCGCTTGATGATCTCAATAATTTCCCCTTCCTTGCGACGGCCCTTGCTTTTAGCATATACGTAAACTTTTACACGGTCGCCGTGAAGCGCCGTACGAACTTTACGTGGCGCTACATAGATGTCATTTTCAAATTCATCGTCGGTAACAATAAAGGCTGAGCCATCGGTAGTCATATCTACCCGACCCTCTACAAAGGTCTTCAGTTCTACTAACTGAAACTTGCCTTGGGAAATTTCCTTAAGTGTGGTTTTCTTAGTTTCTTCCTTTAATATATCAAGTATGGCTTCTCTGCCCTCAGCTTCGGTTATATTAAGCTGAGCCGACACCTGCTTATAATTTAAAGGTTTGTTGCCGTTCTTCTCAAACACATCGAGTACCATTTGGGTAAGCACGTGCTTAAAAGAAAGACTATTACTTTTTTTAGACATAGACAGTTTTTATGTATGATGCGAAGATAAGGGTTTAACAGGTGGAAAGGTGAAATGATTTATTGGTGGAAAGTCGAAGTGCGAAAAGCCAAATGCGAAATAAGCTTTTAAATGCGATATCTGTTTTTAAAGAATGAAATAATTTGTGCCAGGCTGTGGTTTATTGTTAATTAACGAGTTGAGTGTTTCTTTCAAAGAAATTAAAATAGCCACGACATCATCATAACGATTTGTTCTGGTGTTGATGTTTATAATTGAGAATGGATAACCTATAATCTTTTGCTGGTAGTAAAGATTTTTATCGTTAGTGATCAAAATATCAAATCTGTAGTGATCATAAGTTGTAGAAGTTCACCATTCTTTTTACCGAGCCATCCCATATCCCGGACAGTAAAAACCTCAAAATCAGGTTCCGTAAATCTATATTTGAGTTTGGTCGGTAACTGCTCGTCAATTAGTACTTTCATAAAGGCGAACATCTGTCAGTAGCTGTTCAGATAGTTTTAATACTGATATTCTTTAGGGATATAATCAAAATCGTTCAGAAAGTCACTCAGCGAGTCGCCTGCCTCAAGATAGTCAAAAAGATTTTTAACGGGTACGCGCGTTCCCTTAAAAACCGGAATACCTCCAAGTATATCATTGTCCACCGTTACAACTTCATTTACTTTCATTCTATCTCAAATATACGAGTATTGCGACAGTTTTCATGCCATACTTTTGCCGGGTATGGACTCAATGAGTCGTTTGGTATACTCTTTTTTAGGATGATAATAAATTTGGTCCGGATCTCCCATTTCTTCAATTTTTCCCTGATTCATTACTATCATCCGGTCAGAGATATGTTTGATTACGGCAAGATCGTGTGAGATGAAGATGTAGGTAAGATTTAGCTCCTGTTGTAGTTCCCGGAGCAAGTTGAGCACCTGAGCCTGTACGGAAACGTCGAGCGCCGAAACTGATTCGTCGCAGATAATAAACTTTGGTTGCAGGGCGAGTGCGCGGGCTATCACGATGCGCTGTCGCTGACCTCCCGAAAACTCGTGCGGATAGCGGTTGAAATGTTCTGGCCGCAGGCTTACGCGTTCCAAAATTTCCAGTATTTTTTGCTTTCCCTGCGTATCATTGCTATAAAGCTGATGTACACGAAGCGGTTCCATTAACGACTGCCCCACAGTAAGCCGGGGATTCAATGACGAGTAGGGGTCTTGAAAAATGATCTGCGCTTCCTTACGAACAGCTCTCATGTCCTGCTTGTTCAGGGTGAGCAGGTCCGTTCCCTCAAAGGCGACTGTGCCGTTCGTCGGCTCAATCAGCCTCAAAATGCTTCGCCCTAAAGTAGTTTTACCACATCCCGATTCGCCGACCAATCCCAAAGTTTCACCCGGAAATACCTGGAACGAAACATCATCCACAGCCCGTACATAGTTTCTGGGTTTGCCCAACCAGTTTTTGTTAACAGGATACCAGGTGTTCAGGCTATTGACTTCCAACAGCGGCTGTTGGGCATATAGTTGAGCTTTGCGCTTATCGACATCTTCCCTGAACCAGCTGTATTTTGAACGAACTTCTCCGATAGTCAGCCCACTGCTTTTGATCTCGCCGTTGATATCGTCAACAAAATCGGCAATAACGGGTAGTTGTTTCAGTTTGTATTGAGGTACGGGGCGGCAAGCCAGCAAGCCTTTAGTATATGGATGCTGTGGCGCAGTAAACAGTTCATCGTTGTTGAGTTGCTCTACTAACTCGCCTTTGTACATTACCAGTACGGTGTCTGCAATTTCGCTCACCACACCCAAATCGTGCGAAATAAAGATGAGGCTCATCTGCCGCTCGGCCTTTAGCTTCTGCAGAAGGTCGATAATGGTTTTTTGAACAGTAACATCGAGGGCAGTAGTCGGCTCATCGGCAATTAGAATCTCGGGATTACAGGAGAGCGCCATGGCTATCATTACCCGTTGCTTTTGTCCGCCAGAGAGCTGGTGCGGATAGCTTTGGTAGATTTGTTCGGGTCGCGGCAGCTGTACTTCTTTAAAGAGGTCGATCACGGCTTCCCGGGTGGCTTTTTTACCTGAAAGTATTCCGTGCTTTTTGATTACTTCGGCAACCTGGTATCCGCAGGTAAGCAGCGGGTTGAGCGAGGTCATTGGTTCCTGGAAGATCATCGAGATCTGCTTGCCCCTGATGGTTTGCATTTCCGACTCTTCAAGTTGCAGAATATCTGTACCATTAAGCAGTATTTTTCCGCTGATGTTTGCGGCAGCCGGATCATGCAGTCTAAGTATAGCAAGCGAAGTAACCGATTTTCCGGAACCTGATTCGCCAACAATACTCACCGACTTTCCCTTTTCCAGGTTAAATGACACGCCCTTTACGGCTTCAAACCAGCCATCGTCAGTCTTAAACCTGATTTTAAGATCTTCAATTTGCAGCATCTGGCTTAAACGATAGTTATCAATTCGTCAGGGATTAGTTCCTCGCCACGGTAACGTTTAATGAGCTGCGCGGTGGCAACAACGTCTTTCTGGCAATAAGTACAAATGCGATCAAGTTGATTTTCTACCCAATACACATGGCCAACCATACTACCATCAATATCGTCCTTTGGAGTAGGGATATCAAAGATAGCGGCCAGCAGGTTCAGCGAAGTATAGTTTTTGTAGTCGCCGCATTTCCAAAGTTCCATGGTGTCCAGGTGGCTCACTTCCCATGGTTTTTTGCCATGGATATTAAGCTGGGCAGGTACTTTAACGGCATTGATCAGCATGCGGCGGCATATGTATGGAAAATCGAATTCCTTAGCATTATGTCCGCACAATACAAGCGTAGGCGAGAGTGTATTCAACATACCAGCAAAGCGCGTGAGCAGATCTTTTTCGTCATGTGCGGCAAATGATTTTACCCTGAAGCCGTTATTGGCGGTAAAAATACCTGCAGATATGCAAATGATCTTGCCAAATTCAGCTTGTATTCCCGCGCAGCGATAGTACTCTTCGGGTGTTTCCTCTTTGCGCTGGTATTGCGTTTTGGCGGCCCAAAGTTTCTGCAAATGAGGTGGTACCTGATCATAAGTACTGTATTGAGGTACAGTTTCAATATCAATAACCATTATATTTTGCAGGTCGTAGTTCTCAAGCATGCTCTCGGGGATTATAATCAGCCAAAATACAAATTCTTATGGAAGCGGAGATCACGCGCATGTCATTCCTATACTATAGTTTTTGCCAGACATTATTTGTGTATTTTGAGAAAAACGGGTGATGTTATTTCCCAATTGTGGCGCGTAGTTGCCCCTAAATGGCAGATTTGCTGAAATATTTGCTACTTTAGCCGTTTTTGAAAACTTAAAATCGAGAAACCTATCATTATAGCAATGAAAATAAAGAGATTATCAATTATAATCCCAGCTTACAACGAAGGTTCGACCATTCATTTGATCCTTAATAAGATAAAGGCTGTTGAATTAATTGATAACATCGAGAAAGAAATAATTATTGTTAATGATTGCTCGTCTGATGATACAGAAGAGGCGGTACATCGTTACCAGTCGGCCAATACCGACCTCAGGATAAATTATTACAAACACGAGGTTAATAAAGGCAAAGGCGCTTCCCTGCATACTGGCATAGCTCAAGCTACCGGTGAATACCTCATTATCCAAGACGCCGACCTTGAGTACGACCCCAATGAATACAACGACTTATTAAAGCCTATATGCTCCGGTTTTGCTGATGTGGTTTACGGCTCGCGCTTTATGGGCAGCAATCCGCACCGAATTTTGTTTTTCTGGCACACTATCGGCAACAGGTGGCTTACATTTCTATGTAACATGTGTTCAAACCTGAACCTAACAGATATGGAGACCTGTTATAAGCTATTTGATACCAAGCTTATACAGTCGTTATCGCTCCAGGAACAACGTTTTGGTTTTGAGCCTGAGGTAACCATCAAAATGTCGCGCGTGCCACGCATCCGCATTTACGAAGTGGGCATATCCTATTACGGCCGTACTTACGAAGACGGAAAGAAAATAGGATGGAAGGATGGTTTCAGGGCAATATTCTGTATTTTGAAGTACGGATTATTCAAGGCCCCCTAACCTCCTAAAGGGGGAACTGATTTCGGATTTTAGATTTTCGATTTCGGATTTAAGTAGAAGTCGAAATGAGAAAGGTGAAGTGCGAAATGAATTTTGAATTTTCAGAAGTGTAAAAGCTGAATAATTTTTAAGTCACCGGTCTAATCTCTAATTAGCCAATCACTAATCAACTAATCACTAATCTCCAATTAACTACTCACCAACCCCAACCTTCAATCCAAAGTCATCTTTATTTATGATTAAAGTCGGGCTTGCAGGTTGTGGGGAAAGATCGTATCTTTGTCCGGCAAATAATAAATTTATTTGCCATGCAGCTTAACCCCTCTAAATTCGTAGCCGAAGGTTTAACATATGATGATGTTCTACTGATTCCGGCTTACTCAGAAATCTTACCGCGCGAAGTTGACACCAGTTCTTTCCTCACCAAAAAGATCCGTCTCAACATTCCTATTGTTTCAGCAGCTATGGATACGGTTACCGAATCGGCGCTGGCCATTGCAATTGCGCAGGCGGGCGGATTGGGTATGCTCCATAAGAACATGAGCATTGAGCGCCAGGCTGAAGAAGTACGCAAGGTTAAACGCTCAGAAAGCGGCATGATTCAGGACCCCGTTACCCTGCATGAAGACTCGGTAGTGGCCGATGCTTTCAAGATCATGAAGGAATATCACATCGGTGGTATACCTGTGCTGGATGGCGATGGCACTTTAAAAGGTATTATAACCAACCGTGATCTTCGTTTCCAAAAGGATATGACCAAACGGGTAAGCGAGGTAATGACCAGCCAAAACCTGATCACTGCTCCTCAAGGCACAACCTTGCTGCAAGCAGAAGAAATACTGCAAAATCATAAAATTGAAAAGCTACCCGTCGTTGATGCCAATGGCCGTTTATGCGGACTGATCACCTTTAAAGATATTCAGAAGTTTAAAAACTATCCTATTGCATGTAAAGACGAGCATGGTCGCTTACGTGTTGGTGCGGCAGTTGGCGTTACTCATGATACCATGCAACGCGTAGATGCACTGGTTAAAGCCGGTGTTGACGTTATTGCTATTGATACTGCTCACGGCCACTCTAAAGGAGTAATCAATCAGCTTAAAGAAGTTAAAGCTAAATATCCAGACCTTCAGGTAATTGCCGGTAACATTGCTACTGCAGATGCTGCACGTGCATTGGCAGAGGCTGGTGCAGATGCCGTTAAAGTAGGTATCGGTCCAGGTTCTATCTGTACAACACGTATTATTGCCGGAGTAGGTGTTCCGCAATTATATGCCGTTTATGAATGTGCCGAAGCCTTAAAAGGTACCGGAGTGCCAGTTATTGCCGACGGTGGTATTAAACATACCGGTGATATTGCAAAAGCTATTGCAGCTGGCGCCAGTTCAATAATGGCAGGTTCGCTGTTTGCCGGTGTTGAAGAGTCGCCCGGTGAGACCATCATTTACGAGGGCCGTCGTTTTAAATCATACCGCGGTATGGGTTCAATCGAGGCGATGGAATCAGGCTCAAAAGATCGCTATTTCCAGGATGTGGAAGATGATATTAAGAAACTGGTTCCCGAAGGCATTGTGGGCCGCGTACCTTACAAAGGTACCCTTGCCGAAGTTGCTTACCAATATGTTGGAGGCTTACGCGCAAGTATGGGTTACTGTGGTGCTAAAAACATCGAGACCCTGCAAAGGGCACAGTTTGTACGAATCACAGCCGCAGGTATCCGCGAATCGCACCCACACGATATTACAATTACTAAAGAAGCACCTAATTATACGAGGTAGGGATTGGTTATTGAGTTATTAGGTTAATAAGTTATTGAGTGGTGAATGCAGGTCAGGCTTAATAATAACCATAACTCCTAATAAAGCAAGAAGGCGTGCAAAAGCACGCCTTCTTGCTTTATTAGCGATGCAAATGTTAACATATCTTACTCAAGTCGTTCGCTCAATAATATATTAAATTAAAAAACTTAATCTAAGTTTAAACCGGAATCCCGATTTTAGTACCTGTGACCTGAGTGCTAATCACGTGCTCAGTAACTCAATAACTAAATAACCCAATAACTTATAACTTCCATGAACTCCATCTGTATTTTCTGCGGTGCAAATTTTAATGGTGATCCCTTGTTGGCTGAGGCGGTTGAACTACTGGCCGAAGTGATGGTGAGCCGGAAGATAGATCTCGTGTACGGCGGCGGTAAAGTAGGGGTAATGGGCCTGATAGCCGATGCGGTATTAAAGCGTGGGGGAAGAGCCATTGGTGTAATTCCGCAGTTTTTAATGGATAAAGAGGTTGGCCACCCTGGGCTTACTGAATTGCGCATAGTGGAGAACATGCATCAGCGCAAGCAACTGATGAATGACCTATGCGATGGCATTATTATGCTGCCGGGAGGTTTTGGTACGCTGGAAGAGTTTTTTGAGGTATTAACGTGGCTGCAACTGGGTTTGCATAATAAACCTATTGGCGTTTTAAATATTAACGGCTTTTATGATCATCTGCTAAAGCAGATGGACGTTATGGTTGAGCAGAAGTTTTTGAAGCCGGCCAATCGGAGCTTGGTCATCACGGCTGATGATCCTGTTGAGTTGGTACATGTGATGTCTGATTTTAAAGCCAACCCAGACGAGGTTTGGTTTAGAGACCGGAATCTTACTTAAAAGCGAGCCGACGACGGGATTCGAACCTGCGGCCCACGCTTTACGAAAGCGTTGCTCTACCAGCTGAGCTACGTCGGCTAATTACGGCCCAAAAATAAGTCTCTTTATTAAAATTGCAAACTGCTTCAGGGTGGATTATTTAAATCTAACCTGGGTAACAAGGGTAGTAATTGATAGCGAGTTTCAAGACGCCGACTGGTGGAAATCCAGGGTGAGAGCGTCAAGGTTCTGATCAATTTGTTTCCTTACATCGATCATGCGCCGGGCCAGCACCTTTAAAAAAGGATAAGCGTTTTTGGGATAAAGTAAAGGTTGTTCACATTCAAGTAATTGTATTTGTTTATTAAATGCTCTTTTGTAACGTTCCTCCTCATTCAACAAATCAATTAATATATTAATTTCTTTAGTATCCATCGTTTATTTTTATGCTCATTTTAGCCGGTTCAATGTTTTCTCCATTGCTAACTGTTGTTATGGGATTTACAATCAAAATAAAGTTGTCCAGTTCGCCCGGTTTAATATCAAATAATTTTTCCAATAAAACTACTTTCTCATGCGGAATATCCTGCAGGTCGTGAATTTTTATATTCCGGTAGTTCGCAAAGGTTTTTTCGCTTATATCCAGTTGCTTGGGTATAATATGTATCGCCTTTTTGTATTCTTTAACAGGCATTGCGCTTAAAAGTTCGTTAATGCGGTACTTGTAGATTGTAACTGTCATAGTGCAGGGTATTCGCAAAAAAATTCTATGTTTAGAAAATATTTACTTCACTAAGCTATCTTAAAGTTTAGTAAAATGAAAAAATAATTTAAACTTTTTTATAGTTTTAAATTCAAATGGCTGAGATTCAAAGCGATAAATTTTTTGCAAATATCGAGCGGAATATTAGGCAGTTGACCAAAGCTAACGGAATGACTTTGGCCGAACTGGCTAAAGCTATTGAAATGACAGAAGCAGGGTTTTACAAAATGCTTTCCACCGAGAGCATGAAAGTTAAAACACTCATCAAACTGGCAGAGGTGTTAAAACAGCCGGTAACCGATTTTTTTGAACCCCACGCTGAACTTAAGCAAGAGGGTAGCCTCGCCAACGAGGTAGCCGAACCTGAAGGCGTGTACGTGATTGAAAAAGACAGTCTCAAAAAGCAGATTGCTTTACTGGAAAGCCAGATTGAGGATAAAAACAAGATTATCCAGCTTTTGAGTAATAAATAAAAGTACATCTCTAAAGGGGGCCCAGGCGGTTTTAACGATAATACCTTATTGCTCCGGACACCAAAGATGATTACCGTTCAATTTCTAAACCTATTGTTTTAGCGATTAGTGCAATCTTGCTGAGCCAGGTTTGCAGGAGTATTTCCTTGCCTTTTTGGTATCTGACTTTTAGGGAGATTTCTGAAAGCTTATCTTCTGCAATATAGGCCGAAGTGTTGCTTCCGTTAAGGTATTTTCCAAAATCATAATTCAAGGCCGTTGAAGCAACCAAAATATCACTTGCTTTCCAGTCGGCTTCTTCATATAATAAGAGTATTTCAGAAAGGCCGCGATCCATGAGGTAAGAGAGTTCGCTGGCAGATAGGTCCTTGGAGTAGGCCACACGTTTTACAATTTTTCCAAAATGCATAGTTAAATTAATTAAGGGTGCTAGGCTCTTTCGGGTAAAGAGCTTAAGCACAATATACATTTTTTTTGTTTCAGTTAAATGTGATCGCAAAAATATTTTCTGGCACTGAAATTTTTTTTAACCGCACAAAAATGTTAGTTTTAACGCCCTCCCGGAACAATTGATTTAAGATGCACTGCTCAAGCCACTTATGAACATTGAGTTTAACAGAAATGAGGACATCAATAAGCAGTTGGTATTTGAATTAAATACCAGGCTCGCGCGTGTTCATCAGGGAGGTGGCGAAAAGGCTGCCGCTAAACAAAAGGACAAAGGCAAGATGCTTGCCCGGGAACGTGTAAAGTACCTCTTAGATAAAGATAAGCCCTGGCTTGAGATTGGCGCATTTGCCGGTGATGGAATGTATCCTGAACATGGCGGCTGTCCCTCAGGTGGTGTTGTTTGCGGGATAGGATACGTATCGGGCCGGCAATGTGTTGTTGTGGCTAATGATGCTACCGTTAAAGCAGGAGCATGGTTTCCTATTACCGCGAAGAAGAATTTGCGGGCGCAGGAAATAGCCATGGAAAACCGGCTTCCCATTATTTACCTCGTTGATTCTGCCGGAGTATACCTGCCCATGCAGGATGAGATATTCCCCGATAAAGAACACTTCGGCCGTATTTTTCGTAACAATGCGCAAATGAGTAGTATGGGTATTATCCAGATCGCTGCCATTATGGGTTCATGCGTGGCAGGTGGAGCTTATCTGCCCATTATGAGTGATGAAGCGATGATTGTAGACGGCACGGGTTCAGTTTTTTTAGCGGGATCATACCTGGTAAAATCCGCCATTGGCGAAGATGTGGACAACGAAACCCTCGGAGGCGCTACTACACATTGCGAAATTTCGGGCGTTACTGATTATAAGCAGCCCAATGATCAGGCCTGCCTTAACTCCATCAGAAATATCATGAGCATGACCGGCGATTATACTAAAGCCGGTTTTGATCGCATAAAGCCCCAATTGCCCAAACTTAATACTGAGGAGATCTACGGTATTTTGCCGGAGAACCGTGAAAAGCCTTTTGATATGAAAGAGATCATCCTGCGCTTATTGGATGATTCGGCTTTTGAGGAATATAAGGAAGGGTACGGCCAGTCCATCCTCTGCGGATTGGGCCGCATTGAGGGATGGGCGGTAGGCATCGTAGCCAATCAGCGTAAGCTCATTAAATCAAAAAAAGGGGAAATGCAGTTTGGCGGCGTTATTTACTCTGACTCTGCCGATAAGGCAACCCGCTTTATCATGAACTGTAACCAGAAAAAGATACCGCTGGTATTTTTACAGGATGTTACAGGTTTTATGGTGGGTAGTCGTTCCGAACAAGGAGGGATTATTAAAGATGGCGCCAAAATGGTTAATGCAGTTGCCAATTCTGTAGTGCCTAAATTTACCATTGTGATCGGCAACTCCTACGGGGCAGGTAACTATGCCATGTGCGGCAAAGCTTATGATCCACGATTGATCTATGCCTGGCCGTCGGCTAAAATAGCCGTGATGGGGGGCACCCAGGCAGCAAAAACCTTGCTGCAGATACAGGAGGGGAGTATGAAAGCGAGAGGCGAAGAAATATCACCAGAACAGGAGGAGAAGCTTCTACGCGAGATTTCTGAACGTTATGAGTCGCAGACCACGCCCTATTATGCTGCAGCACGATTATGGGTAGACGGTATTATTGATCCTATGGAAACGCGTAAGGTGATTTCAATGGGGATAGAAGCTGCTAACCATGCACCAATAGATAAACCTTTTAATGTTGGAGTAATCCAAACCTGAATTATAGAGAAGGAACCTGAGATGAAGACGTCTTTTTGTAAAAAGTGGCTTTTGCTGTGCGTAAGCCTGGTGTGCATTAACTGTTTAAGAGCACAGGAGATTAAGAAGGTTGAAATGGCTTCTAATCATTCTGCACATGTGGTGGGTAATGATTTTGAGGGTGTGATTTTCAGCAAAGATTATCATTTTAAAATAGCTCCGCCCGAATTGGATACTGCTGACAGGCGGTTTACACCCGATACCAGCCAGATTATAGCCGCAGAGAAAGATATGCGGTTAAAGATGGAAATGGCTGAAAGAAAGGTGAAGAAACCCACAAACGATATCGTTATACACGATAAGCTGAATTATTACCTGCGCCAGTATTTTGGCTATATCAATCAAAAACAGGAGAAGGTGATCTTTATCAACTGTATTTGGAAAAAAGATATTGACCGTATGGCTAAAGAGAAAGCCGTATTGCCGCAATTTGATATTCCGGATTGGATGAGTGAGTTTTATACCATCTCAAACGGCGGTACTTATTACTTTTCTGTAAAGGTTAATTTAACCACACATCAGCTATTTGATCTTGGCTTTAAGGGAGTTTAATCCACTCCCGTTTAGACTTATCAGAGGTAGAGAAACACGCGTTTGCCATCCATTGGTGCTGCCTGATCCATTAAAAACAGGGCCTGTAAATCCTTGCATCAGCCTGACCTTTTCCTCTTTAAACGTCCCCCTAAAAAGATTATATTTGCCCATCATTCCATTTGCAGATGTCTCAAGAAACTGAACACGTAAAATGCCTGATCATCGGATCAGGTCCTGCCGGTTACACGGCTGCTATATATGCTGCCCGCGCTGATATGAAGCCGGTTTTATACACTGGTATGCTTGCCGGCGGTCAGCTTACCCAAACTACCGAAGTTGAAAATTTTCCAGGTTATCCAGATGGGGTTATGGGCCCGGATATGATGGAAGACCTGCGCAAGCAGGCTGAACGTTTGGGCACCGATATTCGTTTTGGCTATGTAAGTTCAGTTGATTTTTCCGGTCCTCCGCACAAAATCGTTGTTGACGAAGCCAAAACAATCACTGCCGATACCGTAATCATTTCAACAGGCGCATCTGCCAAATGGCTGGGCCTGGAATCAGAGCAAAAATATAATGGCTTTGGCGTTTCGGCCTGTGCCGTGTGCGATGGTTTCTTTTTCCGTCAGCAGGATGTAGCTATAGTAGGCGCAGGTGACACCGCTGCTGAGGAAGCTACTTATCTGGCCAAGCTTTGCCGCAAGGTTTACATGCTGGTTCGCCGCGATGAGTTCCGCGCTTCAAAGGCTATGGTTCACCGCGTACTGAATACGCCAAATATTGAGGTGCTGTACAGTAGCGAAGCTAAAGAAATTATGGGAGATGGTCAGGTTGTTACCGGTGTAAAGGTAATTAACAACCAGAGCAACGAAGAAAAAGTGCTTGATGTAACAGGCTTTTTCGTAGCTATCGGCCATCATCCTAATACAGATATTTTTAAAGGTTGGATCGATATGGACGAAACAGGCTATATTAAAACCCGTGCAGGTTCAACCCATACCAACATTGAAGGCGTATTCGCCTGCGGCGATGCCCAAGACAATGTGTACCGTCAGGCTGTTACAGCGGCCGGTACGGGTTGCATGGCCGCCCTTGACGCCGAAAGATATCTTGCGGCTAAGGAACATGCCATCGAAGTGGAGTAAGTTTACCTTTGTAGTGTTTAATTAAATTATAATAAACATTACAATCCCGGCAGCGTTGTTTATACTGTTTAAACATAAACCGAACAAAAAATAAACTTAGCATGGGAAGAGGAGACAAAAAGACCCGCAAGGGTAAGATCGCCACAGGTTCGTTTGGTAAAAGTCGTCCCCATCGGGACAAGAAGACCGAAAAGGAACAAACCAAAAAACAAGAAGCTTAAGCCATCCGCAAGGATGGCTTTTTTGCTTTAGTTGCACAAATTTTACAACCACTTACCATAAAATGACCTTAAAATCTCGTAAATTCACGGTTTTTGAAATAACTTGTTGTAACACCTAATTATGTTTAAAAAATATATCCTGTTATTTTCTGTTCTGTTCATTTTTACTTCTTCTATCGTTTTTGCTCAGGATGCTAATCCATACGCCGGAATCATTCCCGCACCTGTTTCATTGAAAAAAGCTTCTGGTAATTTCACATTAAGTCAACAAACGGCTCTTGTTGCTGATACAGTGAACAATAAAGCAGTTCAGTTCTTTGCAGACTACCTCCAGAATAAATGGGCCATGCATATTCAGGCCCGTCAAAATATCGGTCAAAACGGCAATAATACGATAGTTTTAACCGCTGCCGGTACCGAAAATTTGCCAGGCGAAGGCTATCGTTTAACCATCACCCCCCAACAGATTATAGTAGCCGGAAGGGGTGCTGGTTTGTTTTATGGAATACAAACCCTGTTGCAGTTAATGCCGCAAGACAGAGCCGGCGCAGCGCAGCTCCCTTGCCTAACTATTGAAGATTATCCTCGCTTTGGCTACCGCGGCATGCATCTCGATGTATGTCGTCATTTCTTTTCGGTAGAGTTTGTTAAAAAATACATTGACTTGATGGCGGCCTATAAGTTGAATAACTTCCACTGGCACCTCACTGATGATCAGGGCTGGCGCATCGAGATTAAAAAGTATCCTAAACTTACTCAAATTAGCAGCCAGCGTGCGCAAACGCTTATCGGCAATTACCACGATCGCGTACCTCAACAATTTGATAATACACCTGAGGGCGGCTTTTATACCCAGGACCAGATAAGAGACGTTGTTAAATACGCAGCTGATCGCTATATCACCGTTATTCCTGAAATTGAAATGCCTGGCCATTCGGAAGCGGCTCTCGCCGCTTATCCTGAGCTGAGCTGCGATCCAGGCCAGACTTATAAAGTGTCAGAAACGTGGGGTGTGTTCAATGATGTATACTGCCCTTCAGAAAAAACATTCGGCTTTTTGGAGGATGTGCTTACCGAAGTGATGCAGCTGTTTCCCAGCAAGTATATCCACATTGGCGGCGACGAAGTGCCTAAAACAGTATGGCGCAACTCGGAGTTCTGCCAAAAGCTGATGAAAAAGCTCAAGCTTAAAAACGAGGAAGCGCTGCAAAGTTACTTTATTCAGCGCATAGAAAAATTTGTAAACTCCAAAGGCCGCAGAATTATCGGTTGGGATGAGATCCTCGAGGGCGGACTATCACCTAATGCGACGGTAATGAGCTGGCGAGGCGAGGGAGGCGGCATTGCTGCTGCAAAACAAAATCATAACGTGATCATGACTCCCGGATCTGCGGGATTGTATTTTGATAATGCTCAGGGCAAGTCGGACCAGGAACCGCTGAGCATTGGCGGCTATGCGCCTTTAAATAAAACCTATCGTTATAATCCTACACCAACAACACTCAGTCCCGATCAGCAGAAATATATTATTGGCGTACAAGCAAACCTTTGGACCGAATATATTGCCACAGAGGCCAAGGTGGAATATATGATTCTGCCGCGCATGATGGCACTTGCTGAAGTGGCTTGGACACCTTTGGCTAATAAAAACTTCAAAGACTTTAGCGAGGTGCGTTTACCGCAGCACCTGGCCTGGCTGGATAAAAACAACTTTGATTACCGTGTTCCAACCGCCATTGGCGCTACTGACACCATTACCGTTGGAAATTCTATTACGGTTAATCTTAAATCGCCCGTTGCTGGTGCTAAAATCTATTATACCATTGACGATTACACCCCGCGAGAAACCGACCTTACTTACGAGCATCCGTTTACTATTAATGTTCCCGAAAATCAGTACCGGCAATTGCAAACCATCGTAATTACACCTTCCGGCAAACGCAGTGCAATAACCAAAGCAACCATATATAACAGGCCCGCGTTGCCTGCGGTAGCTTACCAGGGTGTTTCAACCGGTTTAAAATACGAATTGGTATCGGGTTCCTTTACCCATACCAGCCAACTGAATGATGCCAGTGTGATAGATACCGGTGTTGCCCGTACTTTTAATCCTTATAAGTTCGGGAAAAATAACCGTACTTTCGGGGTAATATATAATGGCTATATTCGTATTGATACAGATGGTCAGTATACGTTCTCTACCCAGTCTGATGACGGTTCGATGATCACAATTGACGACCAGCTCGTGGTGGACAACGATGGTAAACACAGCCTTTGCGAAGAAGGTGGCGATATTTTGCTGCAAAAAGGCTATCACCGGTTTACCCTTAAGTATTTTAATGCCGGGGCGGCGGGTACTTTACGGGTATATATGACTATTCCGGGAAAACCGAAAGGCGAACTGTCTCCTGATTCAATGTACAACTAAACTATTGATGAACCGTTATGAATGTCAAACCCTTTTTGCTCGTTTCTGCGGCTGTCCTAATGCTGGCAGCCTGTAGTGAGCCCGAGAAGAAGAACGCATCTGCAACTACGCCTATTGTTAAAGGGGCTGAAATGATGCAGCCATTTAAATATCATAAATTGATAGAGGTTGCGCCGGGGCAGGATTTTGATGTTTTGAGTTGGGGCAGAGGAGGAGGCGACACCTCGGCCTTTGTGATCCTGCATTCGGACTCGGCCGGCCGGAAATATACTACAACAACGGGCGACCTTGATGGCCCTATTGTAAATGTTTACAACACCGATATGGACACAGATGGTAACCCGGAGCTATTCATTCAGTCCAAATCATCTGATACCACACATTTTACCAAAGTATACGCCTTTGAGTTTAACGACAATGAGGCCCGGAAATTGGACTTTCCGCGGCTTACTGCTTCGCAGCGCAAAGGATACCGTGGTGGCGATAACTTCTATATCAAAGACGGTAAACTGATGCGCGAGTTCCCACTTTACGATGGAGCAGGCAAAGAAGCCAAACCCAACGGGCAAAAACGGCAACTGGAATACAGCTTTCACAGTAATACCTTATCGGCTACTCAGGTAAGCAAGGATTCGACCAGCGCTAACCAAAAGGAAGTTCAAAAGAAGGTGCCGGCGGTTAAGCCTAAAGCTGAGGAGAAAAAGGAATCCAAATCATCGAAAAAACATTCGGAAAGCAAACACGCAAAACATACGTCTCATCACGAGAAACACCGGTCTCACCACGAAAGGAAGACCGAGTCGCACCACAAAAAGAAAAAACATCACAGACGTTAAGTCTGCTTTTAATACTACCTTAGGCGACAATATTTAAACAAGAATATACATAAAGAAGCCTTTCCATCGAGGAAAGCCTTCTTTATGTATATATAGCCGCTTTGCGTAAAATCAAACTCCCTCTCCGCTGGAGAGGGCCGGAGAGAGGTTATACAATCTCCAACTGATCCAATTGATCGTTAATAAACTTTATTTCCTCGGCGCTTAGTTTTACATTGATGGCTTCGGCATTTTGAGTGGCCTGTTGAGCGTTACGCGCGCCAACAAGGGCTATGGTAATACCCGGACGTTCAATGGTCCAACGGATCACTAACTGGCCCAGCGTGGCATTTTTTTCATCAGCCAAAGGTTTGATTTTTTGTAGAAATTCATTGGTTCGTTTTATATTCTCATCCTTAAAGAACTTCACGTTCGCGCGATGGTCGCCTTCGCCAAACTTTTGTCCGGGATGCATTTTGCCTGTTAGCAAGCCGCGTTCCATGGGGCTGTAAGCCAAAATAGATTTATGGTGTTCAATGCAATAAGGAACAAGTTCGTTCTCAATGCCCCGGTTCACCATGCTGAAAGGTACCTGGTTTGAGGCTAGTTTAATGGTCTTTTCGGCCCCTTGCATTTGCCGCACATTATAGTTGCTCACGCCGGCTTCGCGTATCTTACCTTGCTCCTTAAGGCGTAACAGAGCCTCCATAGTTTCGCTGATGGGCGTGGTTTCGTCGGGCCAGTGGATCTGGTACAAGTCTATATAGTCGGTGCCAAGGCGTTTCAAGCTGTCTTCACATTCTTTGATCACGCTGTCGCGACTGGCGTATTTATGAATGTCGATGTCATTACCGGCGTTATCCTTACTCTTAAAGGCCAGGTTTCCGCGGTTATCATCCCAGCGCATCCCAAATTTGGTAAGGATCTGAACCTTATCACGTGGGAGCTCTTTAATAGCCTGGCCAACAAGTTCTTCACTTTTACCTTGTCCGTAAATGGGAGCCGTGTCGATCGATGTCATGCCCTTATCGTATGCAGCACGCATTGCTTCGATAGCGTCCCTATCATCGTTTCCACCCCACATCCAGCCTCCGGCTGCCCAGGCGCCAAAAGTTATTGCCGAAACATATAGGTCACTTTCTCCCAGTTTTCTGTATTCCATAATCTCTGTAGTTTGTTGCTTTAACACCCAAAATAAGTGATTGTTGAATAAAGGGATTTATTTGATCATACTCATTATTTCATTAGCATTCTGTATGGCAGAAGCTCCTATATCGTTATTGAAGTATAACCAGGCCTGTTTAACCTTCTTGTTGTGTTTTATTTCATCAACAACTTTTTGCAAAAACTCCTTTGAGTAAGGAGAACTGTACAAGTGAGGCACGCCATGAAAGCGATAGTAAATAGAATCGGTAGTTTGAATAATATCGTCGGGCAACTTGGGGTGGCTTTGCCCGCAAAAAGTAATATGATGTTTGGCAAATTGCCCAAAAATATCTTCCTGCCACCAACTGGGGTCTCTCAGTTCGATCACATTATTAAATGATGCGTCCAGGCTTTGTACAATGCGCTCGAGGCGTTCTTCTTTATACGTAAAGCGCGGCGGCATCTGGAATAACACAGGTCCAAGTTTTTCTTTTAAGCCCCCATTAATGGTTTCATAAAAACGTGAAATTAATTCACCAGCATTATGAAACTGTTTAAAATGTGTTATTCCACGAGGTGCTTTTACAGAGAATCTAAACTCAGCCGGACTTCTATCGTACCAGCCCTCAAGCATAGCAGGTTGCGGAAAATGGTAAAAGGTTACATTAAGCTCAAGTGTTTTAAAGTGCTCGCAATAAAACTCAAACCACTTACGCTGGGGTAGATCTTCCGGATAAAATTCTCCTTTCCAATGCTTGTAATGGAATCCTGAACAGCCTATATGCCACTTGATCATATGTTAACGTGCGAATTTGAATAAGATAATAATAGCCAAATGTCAAATTATGTTTACCCATACAACAACAAAGTAAGGTTGAGCGTATAAATGCTGATTGTTATTTCAGCCTTGTATGCGCAAATTGTTTTTATGTTCCGTTGCTTTCATTCTATTTGCTCATTTGACCGCATTTTGCATGGCGCCGGCAATTAGCCCGGATACCAGTTCAATACAGAAAATAGATAGCTTAATAGCCCGCGGGCATCCATTGGTAAAAAAGGATGTAAGTAGGGCCATGGTACTGTTTGCTAATGTTGAAAGCCTGTCGAGCCGGGTTAATTATACCCGGGGGCTGACCGAGGCATACCTTGCGGAAGCAGAAATTTTTAGTCAGCGGGGATATGTAAAAAGAGCGCTCGATCTTTATGATCTTTCTTTAGAGCTGAGCCGGAAAAATAACGATCTGTACAATATTGCACTTGCCGAGGAGCATATAAGTGTCATTCATAAAAGAAACAAAAATTTAAAGGAAGCCGACCGCCTGTTAACCCATGCCTTGCAAATATTTAGTAAGCTCGGAAAACAGCATGAGGTGATTGATGTTGAATTGCGGCAGTGTGTAGTTAGGATTGCTGAAGGTAAGTTTGCTGAAGCGGCGGCCATTGGCCAAAGTACACTGGCTTTATGTAAAAAGGCCCATTATCAGTTCGGCGAAAAAAAATGTTACTATAACAAGGGCTTTCTTTTCGATGCACTCAACAAGCCCGATTCGGCAATTTTTTATTTTAATAAATCCCTGAAGATAGATACCCTCACAAACGACAGCTACGGCCGTGCTCTGTCGCTCCAGCAATTGAGCCTGATATATGGAAAGAGCGGTAAAGTAGATAAGGCGCTCTATTATGCACAGGAAGCGTATAAATATGCAGAACAGGTAAAGGCATTGGAGCTGATGAGTGCGTCAGCAGAAGTTCTTTTAGATGCGAGCCGGAAGTCGGGCAACTCCGCTGCCATTATAAAATGGCAGGACAAGCTGCTGGCGGTTGATAAAGAGATACACGAGCAAGATAAAAGTGATGCGATTGCCTTTATTGAAACTTTAAAGCAGGAACAACACAGACAACTCTTGCAGCAGCAGCAGGTAGCCCGGGTGGAGAAAATATCGCAGATAAAAAGCTTTTTTATTCTGGTGTTTATTGTTTCAGGGGCACTTGCATTGGCTTTCTGGATACCGCTCAAGTATAATTATAATAGGGCCCGCAAATATGCTGAACTGTTGCAGGAAAAGAATAAACTCATTAAGCAGCATAGCGAAGAGGTTGAAATATTAAACCAGCACGTAACAGCTCAGAATGATAAACTTGGAGCAGATAATAAATTGAAGGATAAATTATTGTCTGTAATATCTCATGACCTTCGGCATCCACTCGCCAATACCAAAAGCATACTCGACCTCATCAATTTGAAACTCGTTTCATTTGACGAAGCCGAACAGCTCTTTGCACAATTGGAAGCTCAATATGTAAGATCGATCACGTTACTGGATAATTTGCTTTTCTGGATCAAGGGCCAAATGGAAGGGGTAGAGTCTCGAAGGACGGACGTGCCGGTGTTTTCATTAGTTGAAATACTGGCTGATGAGCAGCGCATGCCATTGGTTAAAAAGAAGATAAAAGTGGTTAATGACATTGACCCTTCTGTAGCGTGGCATGCCGAAAAAGAATCGATTAAAATTATATTCCGCAACTTGCTGAGCAATGCCGTTAAGTTTACCAATAAAAATGGGGAGATCGTATTTTCTTCATTGATCACTGCCAGGGGCGACGCTGTTATCAAGGTAAAAGATAATGGTGTGGGTATGGACGAAGAAACGCTTGATAAAATAAATCGTCAGCTCCATTATACCTCAAAAGGAACCGCCAATGAAGAGGGAAGCGGCCTGGGCCTGATGCTGATCCGCGACCTGATCAAAAAGTTTGATGGCACCCTGCAGGTAAAAAGTACACGGGGGCAAGGCAGCGAATTTATCGTTACCTTTAATGCTGCTGTAGTTCAGCCGGCTGTAACAGCCTAATTTCTCTTTTATTAGTTAAATGTGCGCTTATTTTGCACATTTGCTAATAAGCATCTTTGGCGATAATGCATTTTATCTATCCTGCTTTTTTATTTGCCCTGACTGCGCTGCTTATTCCGGTGCTGGTTCACCTTTTCAGTTTCAGGAAATATCAGAAGGTATTATTCAGCAATGTACAATTCCTCAAAGAGGTTAATGAGCAGCAATCTTCACGCAAAAATTTAAAGGAAAGGCTCATCCTTGCCGCACGTTTGCTCGCATTGTTTTTCCTGGTGCTGGCTTTTGCCCGTCCTTATATTCCACAAGGGACCACAATAACTCCCGGAAAGCAGCAGGAGATCAGCATTTTTGTTGATAACTCTTATTCTATGCAAACAGTGAACCGCGAAGGCTCACTACTTGATGAGGCTCGCACCCGCGCCAAAGAAATAGCCGCTGCTTATAACATCAACGATCGTTTTCAGCTTTTAACTCAGGATTTTGAAGGGCGCCATCAGCGCTTACTAAGTCGGGATGAATTTAACGAAGCGGTTGATGTGATAAAAATTAGTCCCCAAAGCCGAACGCTGCAACAGATACTGGACCGCCAGCAGAGTTTGCTCAATGCACAGCCCGCCGCGCTGAAAAAGATCTATGTGATCTCTGATTTTCAGGTTAACCTGCTTCAACAGCAAAAACTGCATGCAGATACCGGCATAAATGTGAGCTTTGTACAGTTGAAAGCAAACGCATTGCCCAACATGGCCATCGATTCTGTCTGGTTGCTCAGTGAGGTGCATCATCCTGGCGAAACGGAAAAACTTGTGGTGAGGCTGCACAATTATTCTGCAGAAGAGGCCGTTAAGATACCACTCAAACTCATTATTAATAACGAACAAAAAGCATTGGGGAGCTTTACCGTGGCAGGCCACTCTGCCCAAAATGATACGCTTACTTTTTCGGGCCTCAAACCGGGCTGGCAGCGAGGCCTTTTGCAATTGCAGGATAACCCTGTAACCTTTGATAATCGTTTTTTCTTCTCTTTCCAGGTGCTGCAACAAATGCCGTTGTTGTTGATTGACGAGGGAGCGGCAGACCCATATCTTAAAGCTGTTTTTGCTACCGACAACTTCTTCAATATTACCCGTGTACCGGAGGGAAATGTGAATTACACAGGTTTAAACAAGTACCGGCTTATTGTTTTAAGCAACCTTAAAGATGTTTCGGCAGGACTGGCTCAGCAATTAAAAGCATATGTGAATAAAGGCGGTTCCCTGGTTGTTTTTCCTGGTCCAGATGCTGATTTTAATAATTACCGGTCTTTTTTGCAATCTTTAAAAGCTGCGTGGCCACAAAAAATGGTTACGGCTCCAACAAGGGTATCGGTAATTAACCTGCATACCCGGCTGTTTCGGAACACCTTTGAAGATATTCCGCAAAACCCCGACCTTCCAGCGGTTAAAAAGTATTTCAGCCTAAACACCACTGATGCTCATAACAGTGAGAGTATTATGAGTATGGCTGACGGTTCGCCCTTCTTTGCCTCATCTGGCTTGGGCAGAGGTAGGGTATATGTAAGTGCGGTGCCGTTGAATGAAGATTTTAGCAACCTGCCCCGGCATGCGCTTTTTGTTCCGCTAATGTTTCGTATAGCCTTATTGAGTGGACATGATCTGCCCTTGTATTATACCTTAGGTACATCTGAGGCGCTTGAAGTACCGCCTGTTCAGCTTTCTGAAAAGCAGATACTTAAACTTCAAAAAGATAACCGGCAAATAATTCCTGATCTAAGACAGGACGAAGGAACATCTTACCTCTATGTGGCAGACCAGCTTCATGAACCGGGGCACTATTTTCTGAAAAAGCAGGATAGCACCATTGTTGTATTATCCTTTAATAGCAATAAAAGTGAATCGGATCTGTCTTATCTTTCGCCAGCCCAGCTTAAAACAGCTCTGCTTCAGAGCAATGTTATTGGCGGTCAATCTGCTGCCGTTAAAGGAATAATTAACGTTGCAAATTTTGGCGTACAATTATGGAAACTTTGCCTAATTTTGGCGCTGGTTTTCCTTGCAACCGAAATTTTGCTGGTCCGTTTCTATAAAACGGATAAAGGAACAACCACCAAATCCGCAGAACTTTAAAAAAACTGGCATAACATACATGAATTTGCTCATCAAATCAGCTTCAGTTATCGACCCAAACTCACCTTTTAATAAGCAAGTTGCAGATATTTTAATTGAGGGGGGGCGCATTAGTAAAATAGGTACAGAACTAAGCGCGGATGCGGAAGTATTTGATGCCGCAGGAAAATCTGTTTCCCCCGGATTTTTTGATCTGAACAGTAACATCGGCGAACTGGGATTTGAAACCAAGGAAGATATTAAAACAGGATCCAGGGCAGCAGCGGCTGGTGGTTTTACAGGAGTGGCTTTGATGCCAAATACCAATCCACCGGTACATTCAAAGGCCGAAGTGGAGTACCTGGTTAATAAAGCAGCCAGAAACCTGGTTGATATTTACCCCTTGGGCACCATATCATATAAACGAGAAGGCAAGGATATGGCCGAAATGTATGATATGTTTTTAAGCGGTGCCCGGGCTTTTACCGATGGTAATAAACCCGTTCAGGACGCCGGTTTAATGGAGCGTGCGCTTTTGTACGCTCATGGTTTTGGTGCGCTTATTTTTTCTTACCCTGAAGATACCGCCATTGCCGGGAAGGCCAAAATGAATGAAGGCAATATGAGCACGATTTTAGGGATGAAAGGCATCCCCGCACTTGCCGAGGAACTGATGGTTGCCCGTGATCTTTATTTGTCTGAATATACTGCGTCGCCAATACATTTTTCAACTATTTCTACAGAGCGGTCGGTTGAACTGATCCGCGAAGCTAAGCGCAAAGGCATTCCAGTAACCTGCGATGTCGCCGCCCATCACCTGATACTCACCGATGAGGCTGTGGCTGGTTTCGACAGTTTATATAAAGTAAAACCGCCATTGCGTACGCAGAAAGATATTGATGCATTGATTGCCGGTTTAACAGACGGCACTATTGATGCCATCGTTTCACAACATACCCCCCACGAGGTTGAGTTTAAAAACGTGGAATTTGAAATTGCCGAATATGGTATCATTGGTTATCAGACAGCATTTTCGCTGGCTGTACAAGCGGGCCTGCCGGTTGAACTGATCATTGAGAAGCTGGCAATTAATCCGCGCCGTATATTGAAACTCACTGTTCCCACTATTGCGGAAGGGCAGGCAGCAAATCTGATTGTGTTTGATGCAGCGGCCGAATGGGAGTATACGCGTGCGAATAATTATTCTAAATCTTATAACTCGCCATTTATCGGGCAGAACTTAAAAGGCCGCGTGCTGTTAACGTGTAATAATAGCCAACAATTTAAAAACGCTAACTAAAATGATCAACCCTAAAATCGAAGCCGCAATTAAAGCCGCTTTACACGCTTTTGCCGAATACTCGCCCGTTGATGCGCAACTGTTTCCACGGCTTATTCATGTTTTCTCGTTGGACGAAGACTATTTAACCAAGGTTGACCAGATGGATGGGGTTTTTAACGATAACCCCGATCTGGAAGAACTGCGTGAGGTGTTCTTTGACCTGTTATTGGTTAACTTTTTTAGCGCTGATGTGAACCGGCTGGAAGAAGACTACCTGGAATCGGCCGAATGGGAGGGGATTGAAGAAGATACGCTTGACCGCGGTACCGAATTGCTGAACGTGTTGCTTTATCTCAACGAGTGCCGCGACGAAGATATTGAACCCGAGTTAGAGGATTATCTCAAGGAGTTTTTGCTGGTTGATGAAGATGAGTTTCAGGATGAGTACCGCATTTATGAACCGATAATTGCCAACCAGATACTGATTGAAAGCCCAGTAAGCGAAATTAACCGTGTTGCGTCAGAGCTTCCTGATTCAGAGATCAAAGAGTTGTTTTACCCGGTGATGTGCTTTTTTCAAAACCCTGTGGCTGACGATGTTGACCGGAAGGAAATTGCAGAGAATGCGGTGAACAAGCCTTTCGATATGGCGGTTTTTAGTATACTGGAAACATTTAAATAAACCAATACAATACATGGCAGACTTAGAGAGCCGCATAAAAAAGCAGGCTATTCCCAATGGACTATTATTGGGCGTAATTATTCTGGTATTCAATATTTTTTCTTTTTATTTTATAACTGTTATCTGCAAGAATCCAATAGCCATACTTGGTGAGATTTTGCTGGGCTTTGTTGTAAATATTATTGTTGGCGTTCTTTTTACCCTTAATTTAAGAAAAAAGGTAGGAGGATATTGGACCTTTCGACAAGCTACAAGTGGGATATTTATTATGTTTATCATATCCTATCTAACACTTTTTATAGGCAGAGATTTGATTTTTGGCAAGTTGGTAGAACCCAACATGATTGAAAAAACTCAAACCGCAATGTTGGATGCCCGAAATAAAGTTTTGATGCGCAATGGCGTAGATCAGGCAAAAATAGACGAACAGGATGAGACCATACATAAGCAATTAGATGCAGAAAAAAACATGACTGCCACAGGTTATGTAAAAACGGTATTTATAAATTTTATTTTTCTGTTTGTGGTTTCTGCTGTTGTCGCCGCCTTATTTAAAAAGGAGCCGCCGCTGTTCACTCATGATGTCAATGAGCCCGGGTATGTTGATCCTACGGCGTAAAATCAAAGAAATAGGTAAAAAAAGCCTGCCCTCGGATCATTTCGGGCAGGCTTTTTTATGGGCAACCACTTTGACTCTCAGCATGATCTTCTCGGAGAGGACTCTGTAGTCGAGGCGTCTTTTAGAACCCCGGTTCCGTCTCAGCAGGTCTCTCGAAGAGGGCCCTTTAGCGAAAGGCGGCTTTCATAACCCCGGTTTCTTTGCCACACCAATTATGCTCACGTCGACCAGTTCTAAATGCTTCACCATGTGCTCCACCGCAGCCTTGTATTTTTTGAAATGCGGAGTTTGAATGTGAGCTTGATAAGCGGCAGTATCGGCATATATTTCAAGTATGGTAATATTGGCAGGATTGTTCTTATCAGCCACAGCATAGTAGGTCAGCACCCCCGGTTCTGCCTTCACCGCTGTATTCATCTGCTCTTTTAAGGCCGCGTTATAGCTCTCCAGTTGCACCGGATCAACCTGTATTTTAGCTATTCTGACCATTTGTTTGTGTTGTTGTGCCATTGCTTTGCTATTGACAAAGATTCCTACAAGGAATATTAGTATACAAAAGAGTTTGCTTTTCATGACAGTAATATTTACCCAATTTACGAAAAGTCCTGTCCGTCTCAGTAGGGCTTCTCAAAGAGAACCCTGCATTGATAAATATAAAAAAAGCCCGCCAAATAATATCGGCAGGCTTGCATATCATACAATATATCAGTTTAGAACCGCACTCCAAAAGTAAGATAAACGTTATCTATTGACCTATTGAGGTCGGCAGAAGGACTTATGCCGTTCTCAACGGTATATGGAAATACAGTGTTGGAACCAGTTACATGCGTATAAGTTGCGTCTACGTAATAGGAGCCGAAGCGGAAACCTAATCCGCCACTCGCGGTTTTAATATCACTGCCATACTGCTTCATCGGGTTGCCCTGGATGCCGTAGCCACCGCGCAAGAAGAAGTTAGGCGTTAAACGAGCTTCAGCACCAGCATGATAATTTACTGCCGATTTATAGAATTGCTTAATATCAGCGTTATCATTGCCTGGGTCGTAATCGTTGCTGGTAATGTGCGTTGTAGTATAGTCAACATACTCAACATCACCAGTAATAAAGCCAAACTGTTTAATAAAGATAGACAGTCCGCCTGCTACTTTTGCCGGAGTTCTTAAAGTATAGGTAACTCCATAGCTTGCGTTGTTGTTATGTGTACCGCCGCTGCCGCTGTATTGGGTATAGAGGCTTTCGGCCGTATTATCGTCAATGGTGATCCAGGTAGGTGTGGTAACGGTAGCGCCGAATCTTATGGCTTCCACCGGTTTATAGATCACGCCGAACTTGCCGTTTACGCCGGAACCTTTTGTAGCCTGGTCAAGCCCGTAAACAGAACTAAACTCCTGGTTGTAATTTACGTACTCGGTATTATTCTCGGTAAAGTAAGATGTGTAGTTATAGCGAAGATCTGTAATACCTAAACTAAGGCCGAAATATAATTTATTGCTGTAGTTAGCGCCCAACGCCAGGTTGATCTCACTCTGCCCGCCGCTTCTGATTGTGCTCGACATTTGATCACCCCCTAAGTCCGTACTTGGCGAATAATTATTGTTGGCGTCTTTATTGATGAGGTAATGCTGATAAGCCCAGCCTTCGAGGTAGCTGAAATCTGCTGAAGACGGATCACCAAAACCGCCTTTTACATCCTGGTTAGCCAGGTCGGCATAATAATCAGCTATTGAGCTGTTTTTGTTGGTGCCGGAATAATGTGTTTTTTGATAAAAATCATTAGTTCTGGCATAGCCTACTCCAAAGTTTAGGGACAACAAGCCTTTGGTTTTGTCAGTGCCGGGCATCGTTCTGATACGATTAAAGAAAACAACCGCGGCATTATTCAAATTGCCCGAGGCGCTGTTCGCGCTGTTGTTCTGGCCCAGATAACTGGCTTTAACATTAGTATTGTTAAATTCAGGCGTGATGCTGAACTCAGAACGGGTAAAGAAACCCACCCCGGCAGGGTTGCCGCTTATTGAACTCAAGTCGCCACCAATAGCAGTGCCGGCATTCCCCACAGCTTTAATTCGCGAAGTTGACCCGGTTTGGAAGCCCGAAAAGCGGATGGCATCCTGCGAATATTGTGCATAAGATGTTTTAGCGATGGCTACTATAGCTATCGCAAGTGTGATATACTTGATCTTCATAGTATTTGCGAATAAAGTTTATGGTCTGGATGGTCTGCCGCCGCCGCCACCGTTGCTGCTTCCGCCGCCAGACGATGAGCCGCCAGAGCTAACAGATGGTGAAGATGGCCTGAAGGCCGGTTGATAATCTGGCCTGTTGATCATTTCCCGGGCAGGTCGCGACAAGTCTGCCTGGCCGCGGGTAGGGCGTGTGCCATACACAGTGGTAGTAACACTTGGCCTGCCTGGGTAAGTCATTGTTGCCGGATAGGCCCCGCTGTAGCCAACGCGTGTTTGTCCGCTGCCCGTGGTAGGGAAGCCTGGTCCGCGATAGGGGCGGCCTCCAGGAGTTGAGGCATAGGTCCGGTAGGCAGAGTAAATACCCCAGTAACCGCCACCGCCGTAGCCATAACCATAGCCAGTGCCCCAATAGGAATAGGGAGAATAGCCAAAGCCAAAACCATATGGATTCCAGGCCCAATATGGGTTATAATAGCCCAGGCCAAAACCGACACCCCCATAAAACCCGCCTCCGTAAGGAGCGTAGTCGTAGTAAAAGTCGTCGTAATAATCAAAAGGCGTATAATAGTAAAAACGATTCAGCCGAGAGGCATAGCTATCGTAATAATAGTAGTCGTAATCGTCATCGCTGTATGCATCCTGCGGTAGGGGGAGATCCATGATGGCATCGCCAGCCGTTGTTTTAGTATAGTATACGTCGTCATCGTTTTGCACTTTGGCGGTATTAAGCCTGCTGGTTGAGCAGGAGGCGAACGCCAGTGCGGTGATAAGGCTTATTCCCGCTATAAATTTAGGTTTCATACTATATGGGTTAAAGATCCGAGTCAAATAAAGTTTAAATTTATAAATTTGACCGCAATTATAATTGCATTAACATCATTTAACAGTCAATTCTATATAGATTAAATAATATGAGCAAGGGGATCATTAGTAAAGACGAAGATTATTCGCAATGGTTTAATGATTTGGTAATTAAAGCTGATCTTGCCGAGTATTCGCCGGTAAGGGGCTGTATGATCATTAAGCCTTATGGCTACTCGATCTGGGAAAAAATGCAGGCCGTTCTGGATAAAATGTTTAAAGACACGGGCCATAGTAATGCCTATTTCCCGCTCTTTATCCCCAAGTCTTTTTTCTCAAAGGAAGCAAGCCATGTAGAAGGCTTCGCCAAAGAATGTGCTGTTGTAACACATTACCGTTTAAAGAACGATGAAAACGGCCAAATTGTTGTTGATGAAGAAGCCAAACTGGAAGAAGAGCTGATTGTAAGGCCTACTTCTGAAACGATCATCTGGAACACATACAAAGGCTGGATACAATCATACCGCGACTTGCCTATCCTGGTTAACCAGTGGGCCAACGTAGTACGTTGGGAAATGGGTACGCGGCTGTTCCTTCGTACCAGCGAGTTCTTATGGCAGGAGGGCCACACCGCCCACGCTACCGCTGAAGAGGCAATAGCCGAAGCAGAACAAATGCTGGAAGTATATGCTGATTTTGCCGAAAACTGGCTGGCTGTACCGGTGGTGCGTGGTCGTAAAACACCTAATGAGCGTTTTGCCGGTGCATTGGATACTTATTGTATTGAAGCGCTGATGCAGGATGGTAAAGCTTTACAGGCGGGTACTTCGCACTTTTTAGGGCAGAACTTTGCTAAGGCGTTTGATGTAAAATTCTCCGACAAAGAAAATAAGCTCGACTATGTTTGGGCCACTTCCTGGGGGGTATCAACCCGTTTGATGGGTGCACTGATTATGTCGCACTCTGACGATGCCGGACTGGTATTGCCACCAAAACTGGCACCGATACAGGTGGTTGTAGTGCCAATCTACAAACACGCGGAAGAACTGGAAAATATCCGTACCTACGTAAACGAGCTGAAGAAAGTGTTGGGCGGCAAAGGTATATCAGTTAAGTTTGACGACCGCGATACACAGCGTCCTGGTTTCAAATTTGCAGAGCATGAACTAAGGGGCGTTCCACTGCGCGTGGCTATTGGCAGCCGTGATATGCAGAACGGAACTGTTGAGTTGGCTCGTCGCGATACCCGCACTAAAGAAACCGTAAGTCAGGAAGGATTGGTTGAGCGGATAGAAAGCCTGCTGGAAGAGATTCAGCAAAATATCTACCAGAAAGCCTTAACCTTCCGCCAGGAAAACACTACTGAGGTTGACGATTACGAAGAATTTAAACGCCTGCTCGACGAAAAACCAGGCTTCCTGTCGGCCCACTGGGATGGCACCGCGGAAACCGAGCAACGCATCAAAGACGAAACCAAAGCAACTATACGTTGTATCCCGTTAGACGGCAAACTGGAGGAAGGTAAATGTATCCTAACAGGTAAGCCGTCAAAACAAAGGGTGTTATTTGCAAGGGCGTATTAACCCCCTAACCCCCTGAAGGGGGAACAAGAGTTCTTTAATCGCTTTATTGGGGGCGCCGTTGTTGGTGACAACACCAACAACGGCGGTAAATAGTATTAAAGCCCCCTAGCTCTGCCAAATTCGGAGGAACAAAAGTTTTTAACAGCATTTTACTCCCCCTTCATGGGGCTGGGGGGGGTAAAAGCAAATCCTTCCCTAAGGATTTAATTATGAACCCTGCTTTCATTAGGGGTGAAGGCAATTCCCCCTTTAGGGGGCTAGGGGGTATGAAATTCGCAACAAAAGCTATACATGCAGGGCAGGAGCCCGATCCTACAACCGGTGCGGTAATGACACCGATCTACCAAACTTCAACTTACTGGCAAGCAGCGCCGGGTAAGCACAAGGGCTATGAATATTCGCGCGGAACCAATCCAACCCGTAAGGCGTTGGAGGACTGTTTAGCGGCGCTGGAAAATGCTAAATATGGTTTGGCATTCTCAAGCGGCATGGGTGCCACAGACGCGGTGATGAAACTGCTGCAGCCGGGCGACGAAGTAATCACCGGTAACGACCTTTATGGTGGCTCTTACCGCATCTTCACCAAGATATTTGCCAACTACGGCATCAAATACCATTTTATTGATTGGAGCAATCCGGAGAATATCAATAACTACATCAACGAGAAAACTAAAATGGTTTGGATTGAAACGCCAACCAACCCAACCATGCAGGTTGTTGATATTAAGGCTGTCGCTAAAATTGCGAAGGCTCACAATCTATTAATGGTGGTCGACAATACTTTTGCATCGCCATATCTTCAAAACCCCATCGACCTTGGAGCAGACCTGGTAATGCACTCTGTTACCAAATATATAGGCGGCCACTCTGATGTGGTGATGGGAGCGCTGATGATGAATGAACCAGAGCTTTATAAAAAGCTCTGGTTCATCTATAATTCCTGCGGTGCTACGCCCGGGCCTATGGATAGCTTCCTGGTATTGCGCGGTATTAAAACGCTTCATTTGCGTATGAAAGCGCATTGTGAGAACGGTCGTGCAGTGGCCGAGTTTGTAAAGAATCATCCTAAAATAGCACATGTTTATTGGCCTGGCTTTACCGACCATCCGAATCATCACGTGGCCAAAGAGCAAATGCGCGATTTTGGCGGCATGATCTCCATCGTACTTAAGGACGCGGACCTGGAAGAAACTTTCCGCGTGGCTTCTAAATTTAAACTTTTCTCACTCGCTGAATCATTGGGCGGTGTGGAATCACTGGTAAACCATCCTGCTACCATGACCCACGCTTCCATCCCTAAAGAAACTCGCGAAGCTGCTGGCGTGGTGGATAATCTATTACGTTTGAGCGTTGGGGTAGAGGATATTGAGGATCTGCTGGAGGATTTGAAGCAGGCGCTGAGTTAGGCCGACCTCCGCCGGCTGGCGTAGGAGCTTTTGAAGGGCTTAAAGGATTTTAATAATTCCCCTTGTTCAAGGGGAATTATTTGTTAGAATACGATGAGAGATAAAACAGGAATATTTTCTGAAAGCGAAGAATACTCTCCCTTCAGGGGGCTGGGGGACTTAGCGGACTTCCTCGATTCCAAAGTAGAACAATACAACCGTCCTGAATTTATTGAGAACGATCCTATTGTGATCCCGCATATGTTCTCTAAAAAGCAGGATATTGAGATCATGGGCTTTTGGGCGGCCACGCTGGCCTGGGGGCAGCGGGTTACTATCATTAAAAAATGTAAAGAGTTGATCGGCTTAATGGATGGCGCGCCTTATGATTTTATCATGAACCACAAGGAGCCGGACCTTCAAAAGTTACTCAGCTTTAAGCACCGCACTTTTAACGATATAGACACACTTTATTTCATTACTTTCTTCAGGCATCATTATTCAAATTTTGAATCCCTGGAAGATGCGTTTGTACCCCCTAACCTCCGCCAGCCGGCGGAGGAACTAAAGAATTATGTCATTTCGGGCGATAGCGAGAAATCTTATAAGAGAAGCAAGGCGGAAGGTAGTAATATTTTAGAGCCCATTGAACAATACCTCAATCACTTCCGTTCTTATTTCTTTTCGTTAGAAGATGCACCTCATCGCACGAAAAAACATGTTTCATCACCTTCGCAAAAATCAACCTGTAAGCGCCTTAATATGTTCTTACGCTGGATGGTGCGCAAGGATGATAAAGGAGTAGATTTTGGCCTATGGGATAAAATTAAGCCTTCAGAATTAATATGTCCCTGTGATTTGCACGTGGACCGCGTTGGTCGCAGGCTTAAATTGATTACACGTAAGCAGAACGATTGGCAAACTGCCGTTGAACTAACGCGAAACCTGCGTGAGTTTGACCCCGCTGATCCGGTAAAATATGATTTTGCACTGTTTGGTTTAGGCATAGAAGAACGCTGGGGGCTCGACGCCTTGTTATAGAGCATATACTAAGCAACGGTATGTATTTATTACTAATATAATATAGGCTCAATAATTTGATATGCCCCGAGATTAGGTCCAAACGATATTTTTTATTTTAATGATAACTTTTTAGTTATAAGCTATTTGTCGTACTTTTGCAGTGCCTACTGCAGATGTCTGCAGCCCCTCAATTGTTAAACGAAATGAATTGTACGCTTTTTATCATTGATGATGATGATATTTTCCACCGTATCCTGGAGATCATGGTGCAAAAAAGCAACACTTTTGAAAAAGTAACTCATTTCAACAGATCTAAAAATGGCCTCGATTACCTGGTAACCCACAAGTCAGATGCTGCAATGCTTCCCGATGTGTTGTTTGTGGATTTGAGTATGCCAGAAATGAACGGATGGGAGGTGCTCGACGAGTTGCGGCCTCTGCTTCCCCTTTTGTCTAAGCAGATCACCGTCTATATTGTGACCACCGCCATCAGTTCTTTCGAGATGGCTCGGGCAGAGAAATATCCCTTTGTTAGCGAATTTATCTCAAAGCCTGTTTCATTTGACAAGCTTGTTGCGATACATGAGCTGGCTGTTAAAAAAGTGGAAAAATCTGCGCAGCAAACACTAGACGGACTTGGCGTTCGTCCGGTTACTGAGTAAAGCGAGGACACTGATTGTGGCGCAAAATTAGCCGTTAAAAAGCTTGTTCCTTTTAATAGCTTTTTCTTTCCTTAAAAGTACAGCATGATAAACAGTGGGTATATCATTGTGCCACTTTTTTATAATAAGCAGCATGGCTATAATTTCCAGTTTGTTTAGAATGCCAGTATAAAAACAAAGGTTGAAAAGCAACACCGAATCTCCTGAGGCTACTATCTGGACGAGCGCCGCAAACATAATCAAAGTCCATAATTTGGATGATATTGCATGTGTCGCTACTTCTTTGCGGAACTTAATGAGGCATACTCCATAGCATATACCTTCCAGTCCAACGATGAGCAAGATTTTAAACACATTACGGAAATAAAAATCCGGGTGCAGCAGATACGTAGCAACGGCGATAGCCAGCCAGAAGATTAGGTCAATCGTAGTATCCAATCGCCGCAATGAAACGGTAGAAATATTTAATCGGCGTGCAATGATGCCATCAAAAATGTCGGAAAGCAAGCCTGTGATCATCAGCACGATAATCAATCCCGGATAATAACTGGGTTTAAAAATTGCCAGCCAGAGAATGACTGCTGCAAACACCAGGCGCGAATAAATAAGTAGTAAAGGTATCTTGTGCAAAAATTTCATTTAGTAGGTTTGGTTGAAGAGCTAAATTATAAATAAAATTTAATCACAGAGATTCTGCATATTTTTATAATAGACTTATAAGGAAGGACAAGTTCAAAAGGTTAATTGATTAGAAATGGTACACTACACGCAAACACCTGAAGAAGAACAAGACCTGCAACAACGTTTTCTCATAGGCAAGTCTGCACATACCTTAATGTTGTTTGATCATTTTGTATCCGAATTTAAAAAGATAGGAGAGGACGTAACCTTACATCCGGCTAAAACCATGATTGGCGTAGCCAATGCCCGTAAAAGAGTGGCTTACATTACGCAATTGGGCAAAAATTTCATCCACGTTGTCTTTCCGTTTATGCAACCCTATGAGAATAATCTATGCTTCCAGAAAGTAGGTCAGGTGCCCGGTTCGAAACAGTTTAATCACCATTTCAGAATGCGTCAAAAAGAGGATCTGAATGATGAAGTACAAAAGTTTATGAGAATGGCGTACGAATTGCAGGCCGAATAGGAGTACTACCTATTGCTCTTCTTTAAAGTAAACCTTATAGTAGTTCATCGATTTTTCTTCGTCAAAACCTTTTTCGATAAGCTCCTTATCTCCATGTATATAAATATGGAAGTTTCGATCCAACTTCAATACGCTTTTATATACTCTTGCCTGCTTCTTTACCGCATTTGAAGATATATCAAAGGTATCGGCAATAGGCGTATCATACTCTTGCTCGTACTGCTGTTTGTAGTTTTTGAACGACTCGATAGCCTGTTCATTGCCTATCACTTCGCCGGTAAATTCATCCAAGTCAAAAGTTTCCTTTTCCTTAAAGTATTTTATAGAGCGGTTAAGGAGGTCGATTTTGTCAGCTTTGGTCATTTCAAATTCTTCGTCGATCTTTTGGGTAACAAAGTTTTTGTAAATGCTTAATGTATTGTTAGTCTGGTTAAAATTATCGTTCCTGATCTTCAGCTGTAAAAATTCATCCTTCCAGTATACAGCCTCCTGGCTGCGGTTGGTGTGGTCAATCACTACCACCTTGTAGCCTTCTTCCTTGCTGGTATTAAAGATCAGCGCGCCTTTATCCAGCTTGTTGATGTTAATGGCGTTTTCCTCATAATCCATCTGAAAGCCGCCCTCGCCCGGATAAACCTTTAGATAGGTTTCTTTGGTTTCGGACTTAAATATCCCAACGGCATCCAACTGTTCACCCTCAATCTGTACATTTTTAAAATAAGCCACATACAATTCTCCCGGTTTGATTTTCGGGTGGTTGGAGACGTTGAATAGGTATTTGCCGATCTGTTCCGAAGCTTCGTGGAAATAAGCCTGGTCTTCAAAAGCTTTCGAAACGAAGTGATAAATCTCATTAAGATTGAGGTCGCCGCTACTGTGCATTAAGTGGTAAACCTCATTGGCCTTTTCAAAAGGCGTAAGAAAATATTGAATCAGTAATTTGGCAATGAGATCGTCTTTGAGTTCCAGCGGTTGGTCAGACAGTGTATAAAATTCGTTCTGACTTTGATTGCCGATATGATGAACCGAAATAGCGTTTAGTGAAGCTTCGAAAAAAGTAACCATAGTTTAACGTCGCAAATTACGGAAAAATAAACAGCACGAGCTGAAGTTTTGAAACAGGGTGAGGAAAACATGATTTTGGCGAGATGGTCAATCCGAAAAATATTACCGACCTTTGCGCTACTAAAATGAACCATTTTCAGGAAGATACTATTGTAGCGCTGGCGACCCCCAACGGAACCGGCGCAATTGCGGTGATCAGGCTCTCTGGTCCGGAAGCTATACTTATTGCTAATAAGGTTTTCAGGGGCAAAGATTTAACTCAACAAGAAAGTCACACCATCCATTTTGGTACCATTAATGATGGCACTACGGTTCTTGATGAGGTGCTCGTTTCCTTGTTTGTTGCTCCACGTTCCTACACGCGGGAAAATGTGGTAGAGATCTCCTGTCATGGTTCAGCTTACATTATTGAATCCATTATTAAACTCCTGATGCGTAGTGGAGCAAGAGCGGCCAAACCAGGCGAATTTACGCTGCGCGCTTTTTTGAATGGCCAGCTCGACCTGTCGCAGGCGGAAGCTGTTGCCGATCTTATTGCATCAAATTCTAAAGCATCGCAACAAACTGCCCTGCAGCAACTGCGCGGCGGTTATAGCAATCAGTTACATGCCCTGCGTGAACAACTGGTGCAATTTGCGTCGCTCGTAGAGCTTGAGCTCGATTTCTCCGAAGAGGATGTCGAATTTGCAAACAGGGAGCAACTCAAACAGCTTATAACAAACATTACCCGGGTTATTGGCCGGCTCATCGCATCCTTTGAATTAGGCAACGCCATTAAACAAGGGGTAAATACCGTGATTGCAGGAAGGCCCAACGCCGGTAAATCTACGCTGCTGAACGCGTTACTGAACGAAGATCGGGCCATTGTGAGTCATATACCAGGTACCACCCGCGATACGATTGAGGAAGTGCTCAATATTAACGGCATCAACTTCAGACTCATCGACACCGCAGGTATACGCGAAGCGACGGACACTATCGAGCAGATCGGTGTACAGCGAACTATGGAAAAAATAAGCCAGAGTGCGCTGATACTGTATGTATATGATGTGAACTCGTTATCTAAAGACGACCTGCTGGCAGACCTGCAAAGCTTATTTAAGCCAGGGGTACCTACTATTGTTGTGGCGAATAAAACCGACCTTCTCGCTCACCAGATTAATACTCCGGAATTGCCTGAAGGTATGTCAATAATAGCAGTGTCAGCCAAAGAAAAACAGCATATTGACGACCTGAAGCAAGCCATTTATCATGCTGTTATCAAAGGAAATATAAGCGGCGAGGAAACCCTTGTAACCAACATAAGGCACCTCGAGGCCCTCCAGCGCACAGAACAAGCCCTAATCCGGGTACTTGACGGCATCGCCAACCACATCACCTCCGATTTCCTCGCCATGGATATCAAACAAGCCCTCCACTACCTCGGAGAAATTACTGGCACTGTAACAACAGACGATTTGCTGGATAATATATTTTCGAAGTTCTGTATCGGAAAGTAGGTCCGAAAAGGGATAGTTATACGGCGGACGAGTTGATGACTTTGGAGTTTCTGACTGTTAAAGGAGTAGCTAAGTTATTAGGTGCTTCGGAAAAGATTTTCTATACAGTGATTTGCTCAGGAAGGCTCAGAGCTACCAACTGAGCTGTTTACAGTTTCCAAATTGCTTGATTGCTTGTGTATAAGAGCGTTAAAATAACGCTCTTATACACAAAGCTGAAGGATAAAAGGGAAATAGAGGCCGAACATCGAATCACTCTCGATTTAGATAAGATGAAATAGCCATTATCAGCAAAGAGAGGAAAGGGTGGTGCGATTAGTTCTGTTAATTCAATTTCATTAAGTCGAACTTGGTTAAATTCTACGTTGCCTTTTCAAAGGGAGGGAGCCGCCAGTTATACCTTACTGCAAAGGTTCGTAAAACAAAAATGCAAATAATCGCACAAATTTGGGCGAACGGAGGGGATATCCACTGCAACAAAAGAAAATATAAAGAACCGCCTGCGATACTGGCGGTGGCATAAAATTCTTTTCGAAAAAGTACAGGAATCTCTCGGAGTAACAAGTCGCGGAGGACTCCGCCAAAGCATCCCGTAATGGTACCTAGGGCGACACACAGGAACGGGTGAATACCTGCTGTAAGGCCTTTTTGAATACCGGTGATTGTAAACAAGCCAAGGCCTAGCGAATCGAAGAATAATAGTGTTTTGGGTAAATTCCGGAATAAGCCGCGAAAAAAGACAGCCGCGACGCCGGCTGCTAC